>WLWD01000411.1_pt1 | contig 235145 bp, 124 predicted proteins | sample 6712731 | NCBI WGS metagenome assembly WLWD01 (sample SAMN12718690, study PRJNA576275) | sponge metagenome | isolation source: marine sponge | host: Mycale hentscheli | place: New Zealand: South Island, Marlborough, Capsize Point | collected 2014-11-01
CATACTCTCACTTTACCCAATCCATACACTCGCTTTACAGTCCATACTCTCACTTTACCCAGTCTATACTCTCACTTTACCCCATCCTTATTCTCGCTTTACCCAATTCATACTCTCGCTTTACCCAGTCCATACTCTCGCTTTACCCAGTCAATACTCTCGCTTTACCCAGTCCATACTCTCGCTTTACTCAGTCCATACTCTCACTTTACAGAGTCCATATTCTCGCTTTACCCAATCCATACTCTCTCTTTACCCCGTCCATACTCTCGCTTTACCCGGTCCATACTCTCGCTTTACCCAGTCCATACTCTCGCTTTACACAGTCCATACTCTCGCTTTACACAGTCCATACTCTCGCTTTACCCAGTCCATACTCTCGCTCAGAGTCCATACTCTTGCTTTACCCAATCCATACTCTCTCTTTACCCAATCCATACTCTCGCTTTACCCAATCCATACTCTTGTTTTACCAATCATTTACATACCTTTCAATAAGATTTCATTGGATGAGATTGTTGCTTCACACACTCCTTTCTGCCTCTTATGTCAACAAAGTAACAGCTACAAGCAGTTTTAGATTTTACGTCATCTCACTCCACTAGTTTGTTGCAGCCTATGCAAATAAGGATATATCATAGATGGGTGCACCCATACATTGCGCATTATGCTAGCTGCTATTCAGCACAACTTAGTATAACATACCGAGGGGTGTTAAACCTAGGATCCATCCCCCACTCTCCCTCGAACTTGGGGAAAAAACATCGCACATCGAGATGTTTAATTGTATGAATATTACGATCATAAAATTATGCATGAAACATTGATCAATGCATATATACATTCTCATACAAGCATGTGCATCACAGTATAATGTTTAGAAAAAAGGTGTGTCTAAGTAAACACACACAGCACGTGTCTGTTACTCCAAGCAAAATAATTCTCACATGAATGATACAATCACCTTCAAATGTCAGCTCAAAGTTACAATCAACTATTCGTCACACAGTTTATCAGTCTATTACAAGATTATATATGTAACAACAGACACCCTCAGCCATGTGGGTTAAAATAGTATAATACTTCACAATTTTAAATACTGCAACCCCCCCCCAAAAAACAAAAACAAAAAAACTCGGATCGGACTTGTTCATTAAAAATTTAAAAAATTTACTAATATCTATATAGTAACAGGGGTTCATTTAGGGGGGGGGGGGGCAGGGGAGACACTCTCCCCCTTGAAATATTCTTAAAATATCGTAAGCAAAATGTGTAGTTAAAAAGTGAATATTTAAGGTGAAGGGAAATGCTTAAATCATGCCATCTCCTTTCTCATCATAGTTCTGCACGAAAGTTGTGTCACCCTTTAGATAGCACAAACTCAACCTCGCCCACTCTTAAAGTGATTTCTAAATGAATCCCTGAATATTACGCTTGTGTGTCAAATAACGACAATGACCATGTGTGTATTCATGAATAATCCATCAGCTTAAACAGTCTGGCAAAGCATCATCCTTACTTCAATGGGTAAAGAGTCATCACATTCAGTAGAGAGTGATTAATTGTTACTAAAAAGTGGGTGGAATAGATGAGGGAAGGCAGTGTAGGTTTCAAAAGTTTCGTGGAGCGTAAGTCCACAATCATGATGGTAGGACAGAGATTCAGAAGCAGGATAATTAGACAAAGGACTCTATGACTCAAGAAGACAGAACTAAAGAAAGGAAATATGGGGGATAAGAAAAGCTTAGATAGTTTAAAATGAAGAGAGCAGGAGAGGAAAACTAATTAACCGTACTCAATAGTAGAGAATGATAACTGAGCAAAATAACTTCAATACGTCAAGCGCCACTGTGTGGCGGGGTACTTGATACTAGTATATTATAATATACATTATATAATTCCCCTTCAAAAATATTTCCTAATTTAGAATCCACCTAACCTTGCAAGCCACTTTTACTCGATTGCATAGTCTACCACACATGTGATCTTCTTATCTTGTTGTATAAAGTCCTGAACAATCAATAAATTAAAAAATTCTCAAGAATTTCTTAAAAATCAATGTGTACTAAATAATCATACCAACATTGTAATTAAGGCCAAGCGCCTCCTCATAGTGAACATTTTGAAGAAACTATCTAAATATGATACTCTAGTAAAGTTGCACAACATTCGAATCCAGCACCTATCACAGTTCAATAGTATCTGAGTGCAGTATGCAGTTAGGCAGTACTCAAAATTACAGCACTCAAACTCATAATAATGCCATGCTAATTACTCAAAGAATCTATATAATAATATGCTCGTGTGTCAGTAACAACGATCAATAGTGTGTATTCATGAATAATTCACGAACTTAAAAAGTATGGTGGTAAAGCATCGTGATACCTTGAATAGGTTGTCCCATTCAGTTGAAAGTGATTAATAGTACACTAAAAAGAGGGTTGAATGGACAAGGAGAAGGCGGCGTAGTGAAATCACTGAGTAAAGGCGGCATAAGTTTCAAGAAGGAAGGGGAAAGTGCGAAAAAGAAGGCAACATTTCAACAAAGCCCAAGTCCACAATCATGATAGAAGGACAGAAATATTCAGAAGCAGGAGAGACAAAGAAATAGAAGGGACTCCATGACTCGAGAAGAAAGGTGAAAGAAAGGAAAGGTTGGGGATAAGAAAAGCTGAGATAGTTCAGGAAAAAGAGAGCAGAAGAGGGAAACTGATGTAGAGAATGATAACAATGAATAAAAATAACTTATGCCTGCATTCTTACTGTGCAATAAGTCAAGCGCCACTATGAGGTGGGGTACTTGCTAGTTGTAAATATTTTTTGTCTTGCAGCCTAAGGGTGGCGGATATGCCCTAACTCCTCCCACCCCTTTCCAAACAAAATTTCTAGATAAAACCCTGACTATAATAAATTTCTGTTATAACAGTAATATTATTATTATTTATTATTAATAATAAAACTGTTGCTCTTCTTGATAAGAAGCTACTCAACTTTATTGTAAATGTTGCAGAACTAGAGTGCTCCTAATGTCTATCATCAAATATCTTGTGGCTACATGAAAACTAATCATGAAAGAAATTAGTAATACAACTGGTAGACATCACTCAAGTGATAAAAGCATAAACCACAGCCTACAATTTCTCTGTCCTAAGGCTTAGAAAGTCCAAGAACTACAGTTCCAATAGAACACACAAACATCACCAGCTCATACATGTGTCTATTACCATGTGACAGGAGTCCACATCCTTCACCTGTTCAATAAAAACTGATGCATATCACTCATACCCCATCTCCTCCACCTGGACTTTTAATGAAACTAGCCCCCTATCACATCCCATTCAAAGGTCATATCCTGTCAATTCTTTCCCCTCCCCCACCCTGCAAGCCACACAGCAACAACAGGAAGGTCACAAACATCACCTAAATCAGGTATGCCCTGGGCATCATCATAAAATAGTTTGAAGAATCACCTCAACCAAAATGATGAACACTCAACTCAAATGAGACATGTACACCACAACTTGAGACTTGCTTGATTCCATCTATATTGAGGACTTCGTCAAGAACAAACACTTGCCATTAAGTCTTGCCTCGCAGGTTGGTTATGAGCCAGCTTGTCTGAAGTCAACTAGGGCAAGACCTTCAACTTGCCAGTCAGTCCAGTAAACCTGAGTGTTTTATTCACATGGTCATAATAACCCGTAGCAGCTAAAAATATTATGTGACACAATCTGGGCAGTGTGTAGAGGAGGCTATAGGGGCAAAGCCACCGTGATTGATATCAGCAGTGGCGTAGGCAGAGGGTGGGGGGTGGGGCTTCAGGCCACCAAAATTGTGGGGCATAATTTAACAAGGCAACTTCTCACTTTTAAACCCCCGACCCCAAGAAAACGTGCCCCTTTACTAAACATCTTCCAACACCGCTGATCAGTCGTGTGACTACTACAAATACTAATGGCTAGCACAAGTATTCGACAATAGGCTTCAATTGTATATTCCACAGATTATTTGTAAGGTTACTCTGGATTGACTGCCTTAATGTACAACAACTTAAACTAAAATAGTTTAAACCTACACGACTAACACTTGCACAACTCATTCAAAGTAGAGTATATTATAGTTATTTCACATTAATCCCACCCCTACACCACCGCCGCATTGTATCTAACGCCTGAGCCTACCTAATCAATATGACAGACCACTGTAGCTCGTCAAGCCTCTTCTCCCACAACATTTCTTTCCACATGCGCTGCGTGTGCAATGTATCTGAACAAATGACGACCGTTGTTTTGCCTAATTGGGCGGTACCTTTCCGTTGCTATAGTTATAAGAGAAATAAAAACAATAACAAATCCATCACCGTGCGAATGGACAGGTTTTAAAGCGTATAAGGACAGCTAAGACGGTTTTTTCGATAAAAAAGGATTGATCCATCACTAAATTGAGGGGTGTCGGGCCTGCAGGTATCTTCTGACGAGTAAAGCGGCATACATCACCCCCAAATAGCTATCTGACCTCCAGTAGGAATAGCTACTTCATTATTTTGCAAAATGAATTGCTTCTATTAAACTATAATATGCAATAAAATAAATTGCTGTTACTGCTGATAATATACAAAATCTGTATACTTCAATGGCATGATGAACAAAACTATTTTCATCAGAATGGTTTAGCTATACCAGTGGATCTAGAACCATATATAGCTACTCTGAGACTTGACAAATTCATAATCTTGTAACTGGACTAGATAATAGATAATACAAACAACGCAGTGATTTATAATAATGGTATGTATAAGTTACTGATACGACATCCAGGACTTTATCCCTACCATGGTAAAATTGTATGTGAAAACTGTATAACAGACACTAAATGTTGCACTAAAGTGAACTAAGTTTTCCAGTCAGTTTTCCGTCAGAATGGTTTAGCTATACCAGTGAATCTAGAACTTTACAGCTACATAGATATTCTGAGACGTGTAACTAGACTAGATAATACAAACAATGCAGTGATTTAATAATGGTATCTATAAGTTACTGATACGACATCCAGACTTTATTCCTACCATTGTAACATTGTATGTGAAAACTGTATAACAGACTCTAACGTTGCACTAAGGTCAATTGATAGTTTTCCAGTTACTCAACAGAGAAGATATTTTTTGGGTTATTATTCAATTGTAGGCTTTATTTGATGTGGCTATAGCTATAGTGTCTTTGAAGTATGACACATGTGTATACGTGATCGCTACTTGGATTTATCATAAGTCTTAAGTGTACAATTAGATTATTAGTAGTACAAATAACGACAGCCTGAGCTTCCCAAGTCAGGCAAATTTTAAAAAAAATCCCACTCTATGACTGCTTCTACATTTCCTTGCTGTAACTGTAACAGCAACACAACAACTTAAGTTGCTTTTCTCTGGTGGCTAAAAGTATTTTCCTTTCAAATTCTGTAATGAATATTTCAGGGTAGAGGGACTAACTGTGCCCAACATTTCTATAACTAGTTAGTTTAGATCTATACTCTGCACACTTCTTCACTTGACTGGCTTTCTTAGCATGTTTTTTTCTTTGAAGATATCAGGGGAAATTTTATCCTATTCTGAAGTCTACCACTGTTCCATGAAACAAAGGTCATTACTTTTAGCTTTTGGCACCAGACCTCGACACACCATAAGGATACTGTACATAAAGCTTATGACAAAAGTACAATACTTTTGATGCTGCTTTCTTATTGATCTTTAGCAGAAATTCTCATTTCAATATCTAGCATTTAACAATGTCTCAAATTTTAAGAAAGATGAATACATAAACTATAATGTATGGAATGATGAATACGCCATGAAATAATTCAGGAATTAAAGGAGTAGGTGAGTGTACAATGTAACGAAGGTGCAATATTCTTTTCTCAGGATACAAAATAATAAAAAAACATGATGAATGTGTAAATTAATAATTCACACAAAACAACAAATATTTTTCTCCAGCATTATGATCAGACATTCTGCTATCCGTCATCAAAGTTAGAAGTGTAGTGTCTAGGAATTTTCCGTAGACTTCATAATGAACAACCTTATCATGCCATCTTCTCCTAGAGAAACTTCACTTGACCTCCTCTAAATCTAAAATAACAAAATAAAAACAACAAACAAACAAACACATAAACAAAAAAGACTGATAATCATGTGTTTATAGTTGTCTGGGTTTCATACACACTGTAGAGTAGATAGAAACCTAACCTCCGCCTCCCCAAGATGGAACCTCCCTTCCTCAGAATTTTTGAAAGTTAATAATTATAGTAATTAGATTACAGTGAGTTGTAACATCATGCTGTGATTGATTAAATGTTGATCAGTATGAATACTCTCATGTAGCAGAGTTTGATACAGAAAAATGGAGGGGGAAACTGAAAAATTTCCCTCTCAAACAGAGTTCTTCCTCCCCCCTTCCCTCCCCAACTATAGCCGTTCTTCTCCATGTATTCAGTGTTGGACGTAGGAACAGGAATTGGGCAAGGGGAAGGAGTGGTGTCAGTGTTTGAGGGTGGGGCTACACAGATTTAGATGTGTACACATGCTGTAAATTACAAACGGATAAACAAAAAAAAAATCATATCAAATCGACTCATAAATCATATATCTTATTTTCTCTTTCTGGAGTGGAGGGGGGGGGAGGGGGTATGGGGAGTTGAGGGAAAAGTGGGGGGAAGACTTGTGCATCAAAGTAAAAATGGTTTAAATTGGTTGTGCTCAAGAACTACATGTGGGCACATTGGAGCATTCATCATGCAGCGTTCAGTATGGGAGAATATTGAATGCTCGTGTGATTCAGAAATTCTTATACTCAGTAATTACTATACCCACTTTCATAACAAAATGTGGACATATATTTAGCATGTGGGTATTCAGGGGTTCATTTAGGGAGAGCCAGGGTAGTGCTCGCCCTCTCCCCTCCCTTGAAGGCGTTTCGTCCCCCCTTGAAATATTTTAAACTTTCGTAAGCAAAAAAGCAAAGTTAAAATGTGAATGATGAAGATTGTAAATGATTAAATCACAAGTCCTCTACTATCTTAATTATGTACAAAAGTTATGACCCCTAAGATAGTGAAAGCTCAGTCTTGCCCCCCCCCCCCCTCCCTAGATTAATTCCAAAATGAACCCCTGAGTATTGGGGATTGGAGGGGGAAGTTAAACCAACAAACACATCCATCTCTTTATGGTCATGGTAACCAGTAGAACCATCATGAACAGCAAAAGTCATCTACTAGGCAGCTATAAGGATACTCAGCCCACTATGGTTGGAAACAACCAACCTCTCTGTATTCTAATGTGTTTATATATGAGATTAAACAATTACAATATATATGAGTTCACTCAATTATGGTGTAGATTGTGTAATAAAGTGCTTTAATTAGAGAAAACACCTATCACATAATTGTTATAGTTCACAGTCACACATATCTTAATGATATTCTGTGAGATATCTACTCCATACTGAACTCCATTAGAGTTAGCTCATTAAACCTTATTACTAATAAGTCCACAATAATTACCAACTCTACAATTAAGCAAGTATGTGTGTGAAGTTAAAACTCCCTGTAAATGCATTTATAAAACCAGATCAAGAAGTATGTGTGTGAAGTTAAAACTCCCTGTAAATGCATTTATAAAACCAGATCAAACGAAGTATATATTAGAGATGATATATGGCTTACAATTAGATTGTGCAATAAAGTGTGTGTTTTAGTTCACTGGCATAATGAAGCACCATAAGTGCGAACCTTCAGCGCTGTGGGACGACATCCCAACTAAATTGGTGGGGCCGCCCACATTCCAGGAACTATGAATTGAACATTATATGTTTGTGCTTGTTTTGGATTCAGTTACATGTATTTTCGGTTATGGGACTTAGTTAATTTTTAAAGTCATGTCACCTGTGTGTGTCTACATCTTGTTGTTCATTGTTGTGTTGTCCGGGCTGTGCATATAAGACTTCGTGTTTTGTGTGTGCAGTCAGTCAGTTCTCAGCTGCCATTGTGCCATCTGATCTCGTTAGATTAAACTAGTATAATCCTGAGTCCACCTTTCGAGGGGGGGCTGTCGAGGGGAAGGCATACTGATTCTGGTGGCAGCAGCTTAATTGCTGTCACCATTGTGTGAGCCTGAAGGAGGAACTCATGAGCTTCACTGAGGGAGGCCCACAAGTGCCACTATACACTAGCAAGCTATTTACAAAATCATCTCAGGACCAAATGAATGATTTATTGGCTATTCTAATTAGGTATCAATATAGCTTGAGCAATGAAAACAGTATATGTAAAAGCTGTCTTCATAAGCAAAGAAGCTAAAAGGCCAGAGACATTTACCAGTATCCATTTTCAATGTTAACCTAGAGCTACAAAATGTAACACTGAAGGTTAACAACATATGTGACCGGTTTTGGGAAAATCGGCCTAAACGCGGCAAACAATTTTTTTCAGTATCCCCGGGTAAAGCCTTATGGGTAGATTTTTTTCGAAAAATTTTTTTATGGCAGAAATGGATAGACACCAGCTAGCTCTAGCTTATGACGCAGTTGTAAGCTCTGGCGTGCTCTAGAACTCACACTAGGAGGCTAGAAACACTAGCCGGTTGGACTCGTGCACGGAGAGTTGCTAAGAAATTATTGGCGGGCTTTTCACTAACAGCAGGGAAAAAACTGTAGCTAACTAATTCACTTACTATTCTATGTACATAATTCACGTACTCACGCAATTCTCGCCATCATAGTTTCTTATGGAGCCCTGCATTAAGCCTTTTAGACGTCTTTCAATCCGCCTGTAACCGGTTCATTCCATAGTGTCCCGGAGACACGCAGTAATAGTATACGGACACAAGGCACGCCCCCTGACCTAGCAACGCCTTTACCCGGCGTTTTTATTCGAAATCAGCAATAATAAGTTTAGCAAAAATACTGAAGTGTTGTAGTGCGTAGGGCGAAGACGGCTTGTGCTACAGCTTCCAAATTAGGAGGAAGGCATCCCAAGGCCCCGTGCAGCCTACTGGTAGAATAAACTAGAAAACTTTAGATGCCGCGTTTAGGCTGATTTTCCCAAAACCGGTCACATATATATATATATATATATTTGGCGAGCGAGCGAAGAGAGTGAGACACTATCAGGGGTAACACAATTGAAAATCGGGGATATTTGTTTGTTTGAAAATATGTGTGGACGTACGTATGTCATTTTGTATTTTGACCCTCGTAACTCCAATTCCAGCACTCGTTAACTTTACAGTACAAAGCCAAACCATGATGGACAGCAAGAAATTATTTGCTCAAGTAATTATGACGTAATGATAGGGGACAAAACCCACAAAAGCTAGTACTGATGCAGAGCTGACAGCTTCGTGTTTCTCAGCCTGAAATTTCAAAATGGCACCATAAAAGGTCTTAAATGGTTGTTTTGAATTAGCTCATACCTAAATTAACAATTAAGTGTAGTAATTGAGCATGACAGACAAACGGACAGAACACAAGTATTGTAATCCTTTTGCACACACGTGGTGAGGGCTAAGAATGAAAGTTCCATGAGATATAGTAGTAACTCCATACTGAATGTTGTTCATTCATACTCCTTAAAATATTGTACTAGCTGTTCGGGCGAGCTATTGGGGGTGTGGTTGGGGGGGGGGGACGACGGAAGTTATTTAATAATCAAGTAAGTCACGAGGTTAAATTCTTGTGATAGAGATAAACTCATACAAGATGAACGCCATGATTTGTGATAGCATTGAAGGAGATGTGGGACACTTGTATCATGAGCTCAAAAATGCTTATTAAGCCTCAGCTTGTATGTGCAAGAGAGTTATAGTAGTCGTCTCGTCTGTCACGCTCTGATATTGGAGATTACTAGCAATTAACTGTTGATTTAGGTATGAACTTACTCAGAACGAAGATTAGGACCATTCATTGTGCTGTTGTTGTTTTTTTATTTCGGGCTAATTGTTGAGAAAATGCGAAGCTTTCACCACCGCGTAGGTACCAGCTTTTGTGGGTTACGCCCCCTATAGCATCACGTCACAATCACATGAGCAAATAAAATTACCAAGTTCAAAGAAGTTAAATTTCACGTTGAATATGTATACCGGTGAGTGTTTCTGGCTAGTTTAGCATCTTCTCTTATGAAGACAGTGTTTCTATGTACCATTATCTTGCTCGAGCTATAATATAGCTCGAGCAAGATAATGGTACATAGAAATATTATTGTTGCCTGATTAAAATAACTAATAAATATTGCTCGTTCTTTTGGTCTGAGATTATATTGAAATAGCTTGGTAGCTGTGGGGCCAGAAAATTCAGCGAGTGACTCCACCCAGAGGGCGGAGCCACAGAAGCAGATACCTAACAGAGAAGCAAGCAGGAGCAGGCTGAAGAGCCTGAAAGAACTTGTTAATATAATAGAACTCATTAGCAAGTAGTTAGAGAGTTTGTGGGTGGGTGTGTGTGTGTGTGAGGGGGGGGGGGGGGAACTAATTAGTGGTAGCTCCAAGAACATTCTTGTCCAAGTGTGTGTGTGTAGCGTTTATTAGAGTTTTGTTCTAGAAACTTCCTTTTGTAGGCGTGTCCTGGCCTGTACTATTTAAGGCCAGTCCACGCAAGGTCATAGGTCAAGTCTTTTCTATCCGTTTCTGTATTCTATGTCATCATACTTGCGTATTTGAATTAAAACTTAAATCACTTGACGCTTCAGGAGGTAGCTACCTAATCATTCTATCTGGGAGCTGTGATAACTGGAACTAGTGGCAGCAAGTACCAAGGCAGCCTGGTTCCTGTTCCTACATAATCAAGCAGCCCGGAGCGCAGCCTCACAATAGCGCTGAGGGTTCGCACCTTTGGTGCTTTCTGTTTAACTTGTTGTTATCAGGTTGTTATGGACTCTTCACTCTATACCATATGAATATTGTGATGCATACATTTTACCTCACTGCTATGTAATTCACCCTCTTATTTCTTTCTTTCTAATCCTATCCATACATCGATCTATATATTCCCAGTTGTGTACATCTTGGCTAATTCATTGCATATAAACCCTTTACTTCACGCATGCGTGAATGGATTGTGAACAGACTATATCATTGTCAGCCACTCCCCTCTCAGTTCAGATTTCCCACGTGTTCCATAAGTTACAACAAGACTTGAGAGTGTATGGGATTTCCCTAGTGGCAGTGACTTTGGAGGGAGGAAAGTGGCCAGAGCTGAGACACCTGCGCTGCTCTACTCCTACTCCATGGGTCGAGGCTACTGAACTCAGGTGTCATCTGTATCTGTGGAGCTTCCTTGATCTTTAACTCACGATTCTTACTGGCTCTGTCTACAACTCCTACCTCTTCCCCTTTAAGTCAATCTCCTCACTTCACTAAGACTAACTGCGACTCATAAGACCAGCACAGCCACACAACTTCTCGAGGGGTCCATGTTGTTATCCCAGATTTGGTAATGGTCATCAAAATTTAGAAAATATAACTTGATAGTGTTAAGCTAGCCAAATTTCCCATCGTTGCCACAACATCAATCACGAAACATAACACAAAGTGTAATGTTACGTGTGTGCATAGGCAACAAAAAAAGCAGAGGATCAGTGCATGTACTTCATTATGTTACATAAGTAGGAAAATAAGTCAAGAGCACATTAACAGTATGGAAGAAGGGGGAAAAGCCTCATGGAAAAGGTGGGCTATATAAAGAGAGTACTGTTAGCCATTGATACAGCTAAATTTTACTGCACAGGATATACAGTGTAAAGTCAGAGTACAGCTAGATACTATCCTGAGTGGTCATTTTCAATCAAGAAGCACTTTGGCACATATGTACACATGAACATTATCAGATATTATTCTTGCACAAGAACAGCTACAAACCCTGAATATGTGTCACCTACAATCACTATTTGAATGTCAGACAACTTACAGTCATAAAATTCATATAAGTTTAACCACTCAAGCTACAGTATTATGAAATCATCAAAATAAAACTTGAGCTTTGATTTTATTACATGTATACCCTTATAAATGCTCACCTACATGATAACATAGGAACCATGATAGTGTACGAGTGTGTATACATGTATGTATGTATGTGTGTGTATGTATATACGTGTGTATGATATGTATGTATGTATGTATGTATGTATGTATGTATAGAGCTGGGCGATATACCGGTATTATCGTTGCACCGCGATAAAAAACTGATATTGCCTTTTTTTCAGAAAACTGTTGGGGTCGTTAAACTAATGCATGAACTTCATGCGCACGACAGATTAAAGGAACAGCCATTTCGCGGTTTGCAAACATGTCCGTAATGTACTAGCAAAGTTTTAAAAGTAGCTAGCAGTGGTTGCGAGTTAAAATTCTGTCTAAAGAAAGCCAACATAGTCTTGCCCCACGGACTAACTTTGTCTGGAAAAAATTTACTTTGTTAAATATTATTTATGAAATATCATATATCGCTCTATCGCGATAATGCAGGTAAGTATCATATCGCCTGTGATTATCCAATATATTGCCCAGCTCTGTGTATGTAAGTATGTATACATGTATGTATGCATGCATCTATGCATGTATGCATGTATGTATGCATGTATGTATGCATGTATGTATGCATGTATGTATGTAAGTATGTATGTATGCATGTACACTCCAGGCACCATGGGACCCGAGGGTGTCTGTATCTCAGAAATGCCAGCTACAAGGGAATTTTTCCAAGCATTAAGTACAGTCCTCTTTCACTTGCAACCCTTAGTAGGCTTCTCTACAATTTATGGAACCAGAAATAACCGGCTTGTGCTGACACAATTGGGTAATGGTGGTCAAATTAGCGAAATTGTGAGGCAAGAATTGATTAATTGAGTGGCTAACTTGTGCCCTGCCCTGTAAAGAGGCGTGCCTGTAATAGAGGTATTTGGATAAAATAGGATTGAGCGTACGTATGTATGTAATGTTTTAACAGTGCAGACCTGTGTATGTGTGTATGTAGATACAAACTAGTGTAATAAGTGTTTTCATAAGCACTCTGAATAAGTCCACAGTGAGTGCACCTTTGCTATTACAAATATATTATATATAAATTACTATATACACATACACACGCACACAATTTAGCGAGTGAGATATGGAGAAACTTTGGCGGTTGAATCAGAATTCTACAGATCAGAAATATCTCATCAGGAGTGAATTTTAGCTCACTGGCCAAGGTTCGTAAGTACAAATCTTGTTGCTATTAAATACGTATGTAATGTATTAGCACTACATTTTTGAATTAATGCTAGTATGTGTCTCACTATCATCATCCCCTGCTCACTTTCTTTCAACAGTATCTTCGGCAGATTGTACAACATAAAGAGAGAGGGCCGAGTAAATGAATAGGGTACTACTTTCTACATAACACAAATTACACGGCCGGCTGACCAAAATAGCATTTCTCCTCTCAAATTTAATATTGAGAGGACATCATGTCTGCTAAAATTTCACTTCTTATCAGAAGCCTGTATAGACATGTACTATTAAAAACAAATGGGTGCATTAATTTTTGAGTATGTGTATGTGTTATTTGTTTATCGATATACAGGATTTCAACGAATTGCTCGTAAAGTGACTAGAGCCTAAATTTTTCCATCGCACCCTATATATTTCAGGTTGTCTAACTGTGCATTAAATGAAAATATGTATGAGTTAGTCACTAGAGTATGTATATATATAATTTACCTAGAAGAAAAGGTAAAAAGCCTCTTTTCTTATTAGTGTAGGTTAAAAGTTATTCAGGATTCCTCACCTCTTATATTGAAGTCCAAGAGTAGCTATTAGCACACTCTTCACGGAGGAACATGGAGTCTTCTTTTAATGATACTTTTGGACATGTGTTGACCCTGTGGAGTTGGGTTTCACCTCCTACTTCACAACCCTACATACAGAGAGTCACAAGTAAAATTAGCTTAAATACAGTTCATTTAAACTCAAGATCCTTAGATTGGAGTTTGTGCTCTGCATTATTATGTAGCCAGCCAGGCTACTTCAGTAGTGCATAAGTAGTTGTTCAAAATTTATACCTTCATCAGGGTATATTATCAAGGGTAAAATTTCAAGGTCTAACATTTTCAAAGTTTCAGGGGGCAATCAGTGTTGAATCAGCAATTTCCGTAAAAATATGGATGAATCAGTAAGGTGGGAGGCTCTGTTCTATGGACACTCCACATATGTTAAATTCCCTTCACTAGTGTTCACCTGTCCCAAACTCCGTTCCAGTGATGAACTCCACTCTGAAGTCAAATCTCTTCTCTCTCCCCCCCCCACGACATGTCGAGACAGAGTGGCACAATTTAGAATTTAGGTAAATTGATAGACCAACCAGAATGACAACAGGGCACCAATTACTGTCAACACTATTTCTCATACCTCATACAGTAAAGCTTAGTTAAAGAGACATCAACTGTTGAATATATTATTGTATATATTAATTTCAAAAGAAAAATGGCTTATAGTTGTTTATCAGTTAATCACCAAGCTTTTTATCTTTCTTATGCAATGTGCTATACACGTTGATATAGCTAGCAGAACATTATAGTTTTCATTAAAAATTCCTCACTAGCAAGTACAATACAGTTATGGTGCAACAATGAAGACCACAGAAATTTGATTCAGTGGCTAATGGGCTTGCTAGCAAAACAAAAATGAGAGAAGGGTACTAACATACTTGCCCTATGCTACTTGAGGCACTACTGAAGAAATACCAGTCTTTGAATTGACCAATACGGTTGTTCAGTTTTACACCGCTTTAGTCTAGTGCGGACAGCAACAGAGTACACTATAAGCGTACCAGTTGTGTTTTCACTCACCGGGATAAAAATCCATGAACGCCAGTAAGAGCAGACCAGAAGAGGAGATACACAGGCGTATTATCACTCTTGCTGTAGAGAACTTCTGTGGTATTAGCAACCCTTTACCATTTCTGATCTGGTGTTTTAAAATATAACCCTTTACCAATTTCGAGTTTGAAACCTAGCACTATCGACCTTTTACCTCAGTAATCAGGAGTGTTAGAAGAGAGGTGGTGGTAAAGGGTATCAGCACAATATGCGTGCCGTACACGCGGTGGTGGGCACAGTGAAGAAGATTGAGCTAATTTCTGCCCTGTGTGATCTTACTAGACTGATTTACAGGCTGCGACAGCAAGTAGAGAGCGCGGTGTTGTTCAATTTTATTGAGTAAGTATGAAAACGCTAATTAGTGATATCTAGGTGATTCTTTAAGTGTTATTGGATCTGTGGATGTAGGATTGTAATTTGTACAAGTCATTGATCACCAATACTAGTGTTTGAAGTATTACCGTTGAGTTCATTACCTTGTTTCTTTGTTAATGCAGGAATGAACTAAAGAGGTTGCAGAGATGAACTTGAGATATTGCAGAGATGAACTTGAGATATTGCAGAGATGGAGCCAAAGTTCAGGAACTGTTGTCTGATGCATCATTTTTTTCATTTATTTGTACATGGTCATAATTATTTATCTCATATTCTGGTAACAATGGATACATTTTGAAGGTACAGGATTTGTGTAGAACAGGTTGCACAAAAAGTGCAGTTTAACTTCAGGATAGCTGCAGGAAAGGTGTGTGAAGAATAGTTGCTTTGTGTAGGAAAGGTGCATAAAAAGTGCAGTTTTTGAGTACAGGAAATCTAAAGGAAAGCTGCACATTTTCGCACAGACAGCTACCTAGAATGTACAGGAATAGTTCAGTTTTAATTCAGGAAATATGAAGGAAATGTGATATGATATATGCAGTACAAACCATATGGCATGTAAAGGAAATAGTGCAGTTTATGTCAAGGATATGTTCAGGAAATAGTGAAGGAAAGTACGCCCTATACAGTACCCGGAATGGTTACCACCAGCTCATCTGTCCTGAAGTTGGAAATGTGAAGGACATGTGATCTGTGAGATAGCTATACTTAACCTTTCCTATAGCAGGAAATTCCACTTTTCTTCCAGTGTATGTACTATTATTTTGTTGCTTAGATTTGGTGTCATTTCCAAAATACTTAAAATCATGTACTAATCTACAACAGGCATTGTATATGACGGTACCACTACCAACTCCAATCGTTCTATACCGAAAAAAGTATGATTCAGTTTATGTAAGTAATACATTATAGAAAAAGATGATAGGTAATCATGCAAGCTCATAATATTTTTTAACATGAAATATACACACTTTTTGTGAAAACCTGTTCAGGTTTTGTATATTTGCTAAAACAGTGAGTGCCAGAAAACCTTATAGTATTCACATTAAATCTACTTTATGGCTAACAGATTAATTTTATTTGTCTTTTTATACATAGACTATATACCACACAGTATATAAAGTGTTATAATATAAGCTATACCTGTCTAAATTGTTGTAATCACCCTATCTTTGTTTCATTTCACTGGATGAATTAGCACATAGTTTCACAGTACATATTATATAGAACTCTTTACTATACCAGAAGTGGCAATGTAATAAACTTTCTCTAGTTTCATCTCCTAGCCTCATTCAATATCTCTTATTTAAGGATGTCAGCATCCAGAATTTTAATGCTATGGCTTAAGTACAACCAGTGGTCCCAATGTTGATTTGTGCCACCAAAGAAGATATTCCGTATCTCAAGACCCTCGCACTGTTAACTTAATTATGTTTTTAATGTTTTCATGTGCAGATAAATGCTAGAGGGTCTCTAACGTTTACTGAAGCATTTCCTGGTGGATTTATCTTGCATCGTCCAATAACTATAAAATTGACTAATCCATTCTTGAATAAAAGCATTCCCATGATCGCTCCTTTCTGGACCTTTCCCTCAACTATTGAGCAAGTTTGCTATTGGAATGCAACTGACTATGAGACAATACAAGAGTATCTGCATATCTTCAAATCAGAGGAAGGAGTAGTAGACCTCAATGCAACATTATTATTTGCTACAGCCTGGGAATACACAGCGCATGTGAATAATATCGTAAGTTATGGCTTAAATATTAATTTTTTGATTCATTAAACTTTAACAACGCAAGTAAGTGAGTTTGTTTTAATAAAATGAAATTTAAAAAAGGAAGCATAGTGCTTAAAAATATAAAAAATTATGTAGAAGTAGAACACAAAATATACCAAGTGGTTATATGTACTCCTTTTTTTGTTTACTGAACTTTACCATTGAAGTGATTATATGCATAACTTAAGTTTTGCTTAAGAAAATTAATTTAAGAATAAGAATCTTAATGCAATAAAAGTATAAAAGACTCATGGTAGACAGGAAAAAATGTAAATTTACTGAGCAAGGTACTTACTGTTGACTTACGTACTGTCACATTTTACATGCTAAGAATATTTCACACAAGAACGAGAAGGTATGCAGCAAATAGTACATTCTTATTATGTTGGAGAAGCTTGAGCTTAGTGGTTAATATTTTGACTTAACAGACTGCCCTGATTATATATGCAAATGTGACAGCTTCATTGACTCTCAGTATTCATGCATATAATATACAGTAAGTTCTTCTCCCTTATCCGGGGCATCGAAGATATGGGCGGGCACATCCCTCTACCCGCAGCTACAGAAGAGGCTAAAATAAAATTCCCATAGCCACTTTCCTACACTCAGAAAGTTGACTCTCAGGCTGTAGACTACAAGTTGACCCCCTACAAGTGGTGGTATTAGGAGCCACAATATGTAGTAAATATTTTTTGTTACCAAAATTGTACATGGCCCAAAACAAGCCAGCTAAAGACTTTATAATAACTGAATGGAAACTTTATTTTGGCCCTCTTCCCCCTCCCCCTCTGAAAAGAAGTGATGCATTAAAACAAACAACAATTACATCATTTTTCAAGAGAAAAGAAAACTGAATGAACCATTTAACTGTGTACAATCATATTTATGGTTTGGTATCTATGTATTGTATTATGTAATTAGTATGATTTCATGAATGTTCTTAGATACGGGCAATTCTCTGTTACAGGCACCCCATATTCCCAAGGTGCCCTGATAAGAAAGAACTTACTGTATATATTATAATATACACATGTGACAGTCTAAGGGAAAACCGGGCACAACGCGGCACCCTTCGAAAATTTTTTTGTTGCACTTACAGAGTTGTCGGCGTCCAGATATTGAGCTCTCCAAGTTTTATCGTCGTAGCTTAAGTCGTTCCCACTATAATAGACCTAACCGTTCCCTTCCGTCGGCTTGAAACAATACATTTTTAAGAAAATGATCGATCTTTTCTCGATATTACGCACGCCGCGTTGTGCCCCGTTTTCCTGTAGACGGTCACATTATATAGATTTTTTTAATTATTACATTTAACTAGTGATGTGCTTGAGCACAAATGGCGAGCGAGCCTAAAGACTATACTATTTTTATATGAATGATTTTGACTTCTAACACTGAAGCTACTGAAAATAAGGTCCAGATTTTAAATTTAGCATACAGGGTAAAGGGATTTCAGTGCCATAGTAACAACTCTCTGCAACTGCTTGAATTGAAGGAAAAAAACAACAACAAAACAATACACGTTATTTAAAAGTTTTCTTTGTGATATTCTTTAGCTAAGTAGTGGTTGTAACACACAATGCTTTGACACAACTTGACATGCACCTACACAGACTTACCTTCGCAGTAGTCTAGTGGACAATGTATTTTCAAGTAAATACTGTTGCGCACGCCTTATAACCATGACAAAGAGCGCATTGACTTACCACCGCCACTAACTCTAATAGAAAAACTGCACCCGCAAAAGAATTCAAACGGTAAACAATTCAATTTCTAGGGTGATACGGGTACTGATCGATAAACCAGAGGATTCTGTTTAGTGCAATTTGGAAAGGGGTCGACCACATAACTAACACAAAAACGCGATGACATACAGTTCGTCCAGCTTAAAGAGTAGAAAGTACAGATCTCAAAACTTAGACTAGTTGCAATCACAATAAGCTTAGCCATACCTTTTTTGTGTTGTTAGATCCCAATCCACTCGAAACTAAGTCATATAAAACAGCATAAGTATAAGAACTACGCTATCTCCATAGACATTCCATACATTAAGCGCCATTTTTTTTGACGTCACAAATTCGTCCGTCCTACGTCACAACTCGTAGTTAAGCTGGAGCCGCGCCCTCACACGGCAGCTCCTATTCGGGAACTTCCCTTCGCAAATTGACTGTTTTTGCTATGTCTTTATATTTCTTTTTCTGTGTACTGTGGGCTGACTTTGTTGTTACAGGTGGAATGAGCACCAATAGAGGACTCCAGCAAGCCAAATTTGAAGAATGAAGACCCGCCTGGGACGGAGATACAGCTCTGCACACTGGCTACTATTCAGAGTTATTTCGAAGCGGCCGAAAGAGCTACTGCGCTCATTTTTTTTCCAGAGGTAGCCTGAGGGCTTCTTCGCAACATTACAGATCCATATTTCTAATATCTATGTATTTTTTTTTTGTTAACAGTAAAATTTCATGCCGTTTTACTCGTGCGTTATTCTAAAATAACTCTCTGCAACTTTATTCTAAGGGGGGTATTTTACTTGTGCGCAAAATTTGGATTCAATTCAGTGATCCAGTTCCACGAAATATCAATTTTTATTTTCAAGTTGACAACTGATTCCCAATTTCACCCCGCCCCCCATAACGTTGAGCTCCGCGAACGCGCAATTTATTTGGTAAGATAATCAATTAACTTGTGACAGCTCTAAAAAGAGCCCATTTGTAAACAATAATAAGAAATACAAATGAGCCGTGATATGGCCGTTGAAACTTTGGAAATAGTTAGTCCCTCGAGCAAAAGTGATGGCGTATTCCCGATGTTGCTTGGAGTTGGTTGCTCATTAGTGGGAGGGGTAGTTCAGCACAAGATTTAGACTTGTAGGCGATAGGGCTGAAGAGTATGTAACAATGGAAAGAACTGAAGTGATGATGATGGAGTCTATACGCAGCGGAGTCTCAATACAAGGTTGGTGGAATTGTCGGAGCTGGTACCAGTCAGGGTGGAGTTGGTCATGGTTGAGACAGAGTTTTAAGCTGCTCCAATGGCTTCCCCTGCAAGTATAATAGAAGGATGCTATTCTAAATGACTGTCTCAGACTAGTACACTACATACAAGTTATAGCTCAGAGACCGTTTGTGTCCACCTGCTTCGCGGTTTTTGGCGCCAAAGTTAATTGATTGTTTGCGTGGCAACATCCCCTGGTTTAGTTCACAAATGCGCAAGCGCAACACTCTGACGTCACGAATACGTTGTCGTTGAGATAAGAGCTTCCGCAAACGTCACAACTTACACCGAAAATACTAACACTCTCACAAAAGCATTTTTATTTCCCTTAATTTTCAAGATAGGGGTTTCAAATTCATATGGATTAAAATACAACTATTTAGGTATTTTATATTAAATTCCCAAGACACTTACTTCAAAATTGCAAAATTACCAGCTTAAAGCATTTGGGGAGTTCAGTTTTTTATAAAAAATGAAATTAAAAATAAGTAAAATAGTATTAAAATATAAAAATTTGGTACAAATCAAATTAATGAGCCATAGATTCAGTCTGCAAAATCTTTAGACACTCGAATTCAATTTACTCTTTTTCTGGCTTAAAAACATCAAAAATATCCTCCATTTATAGGGTCACTTCTTCTATCTATTACCACAGTTGTGACCACAAACCACAATTTTTTTAAACATAATCAATTTCAATATATATTAATTTGTGTGTGTGTGAAGTTTCAGCTTCCTGACATCAATCTGACTGCACATGTATACATTTAAAGAACAATTAACAAAAAACAGAACTTTCTACTCTTTAAGCTGGACGCACTGTACGTACGTCCATATAATATATAAATAAACAAATAAACAAACATCCCCGATTTTCGATTGTGTTACCGCTGTAAGTGTCTCGCTCGCTACGCTCGCTCGCCAATTATACTTTTCTTCTCCTCTCATATATTCACTGCCTAAATACAGACCTCAACTTATACAATTCAGACCATTCTGCTAACTGATGGGCATAAGACATTGTCAAGGTTTCTGTATAGCAATACCCATCGTCTACACAAAGAAACTCAGTACCTCATAGGTTTCAATGCTGGAAACCATATTAATGGAATGCAGTTTGCCTGACAGAATGGGTCACTATCCTCTGATTTACTGGATATCCTAACGAGAACATACAGAATAGATGGTAAGTCGAAATTTAAATTAAGTTAAGTATTATTACATGCTCACTTATCATTAAAATCCACTCGAATTTTATTATCACTGATTGTAATCTCTGTGTTGTTGTTTTTGCTTTTCTTTTTTAGTTTAAGGACTATGGTTAGGACTAGGGCTAATGCTAGGGAGTATTTCTTAAAACATCTCAAGTATTGGTATACTCTACAATATACTGCAGGATAGCATTATTTTCCCTTACAGAACACCATAATAAAGAGTTTATAAGTATTTACTATTGCAATACTTATGTATATGAACATAATCAGACAAAGGCCGTATATATACATTAGAACATAGCAGGAGTTGTTTTTTTGCTTAGTGACAGAGGGAAATTAAATCCCTTGGGTTTTTCAGGGAGGGATGCTCTAGGTAATATATTACCTTCAGTGCAGTGCACCTGTATGTAGAAAGCCTCTAGTTGGTAAGGAATCATCCAAATTAATGAGGCATGGCAACATGCCTTGTTCAAAATTAATGAGGCATGGTGACATGCCTTGTTAAGGAATCATCACAATTAATGAGGCATAGCGACATGCATTGTTAAGGTGTTAGGAACAGTTGTTATGTCTAAATTATTATCTACTATGCAACTGTTATGAGTATTGTATTATGGTCTCCTTTGTCCCTATGTACTGTCACAGTTGCACTATAGAAGCTACAGTTTAGGGCCTTTTGGGATGCTAAAGGTGATACTTCCCTCTGAGGCATCACTGAATATTCCAGAACTTAAATGTCCTAAATGGTTTATATCTGAGATACTAGGCTTTTAGGCCCAGTGTTAAATCTGTTTTAAGTGAGCCTGCAAAACAAATACTACATAATAGTTACTCTTCACTTAGCCATTTGTATATAAACTAAAATGTACTCAATACAATGTTTGATACAGGTTAACTCCTATACGTTGTTGAAAATATTTTGTCATCTTCAGGCAACTGCATAGCTCTTCCAAGTTCCTCTTGCACTGGAAACTCTTACCCAGAAACCTGCTCAACTCTTCCTGATGTTACTACTACTACTTGTAACAACAATGAAGAATTTCAAAAAATTCCCTTTGGGGAAGTTGGCTCAGGTAATTGAACATAACTCGGTGTAGTTATTAGGAAGCCGCTAATGAGTGCCTGGGAATAAAGTAGCTAGAGAGAGTAGCTGAGTATTATGCCCAGATGGATATCAATTATCCTCCCTTCCTCCTGTAACAAATTATTGAACAAATTTTTCCCATCAATCCATATCTGATCTGGAGACATACATTGGTGATGGAAGTGAGGGGGAGGGGAACACAGCCCCCCCCAGATTTATAGATTGGGGTCACAGGGAGCACACAGTAAGCTCATCATAATTGTTATACTTTGTATGATTGAATTTCATAAATGATGTGCTCATGAATTCAATTCTATTTGCAAAACCAACGAAGCAAGCTGTTTATCACAACATCACGACTTACTACAGAACGCAGTTGGTATTTACTACTATCATAGTGGAAAATCAGTTGTCTTTGGTTTCTTGGTAAAGAGAGAAGAATTGATGATTGTGATGAAAGTAGAGCACTTTTATGATTCCATTTTTATGCATATTCATGAAAACAAAGCAAACAATACTGAACTGACAGACATTACTAAGGAATTGATAGGAAGATATGAAAGAAACATTTAAGGAACAAATTAGACTAAATCATATTATTTTAAACTTTAACATCATAATGTTCAATCCAATTTTAATTTTCACTATGACTTTATAAATAAAAAGTTGTGTGATACACGATGTGCTCCCACTACGAAACAACTTCCATCACCCCTGATTGAGATTCTGTTCTTGCAGAAAATGGCAGTCATCAACCACTGCAACCAAAAACCTGACTATTTTTGAGTCCACTTATTAAAGATGTGTGGTTTGTATTTTGATTTGCATGCACAGTAAAAAATGGGGTGTAACGGTACACCCTTACTAGGGTGTAATGGAACACCCTATTAAACAGGGGTGTTATGGTACACTCTATGGTGCACCATAACACCCTACTATCAAGTAGGTGTTTAATGAAACACCTTATGGTGTACCATAACACCCTATGATGTATCACAACACTTTATAGTATACTCCTAAATCCTGGTGAGAGCAACTTATAAAAGCACTCTAAGGAAAACCTTTTTGTTATATGATTGAATTTTGTCAATTTCTTTGATTTACTGAGTCACACTCATACCATTTGTTTATCACACACAGCCACCAGTCTTTAAAATATATTTGAAGTTCTTGCCAAAATACTACATATCTATACCATAGAGACTATTATAAAATATTAAATGCCACTTATCCCTTTTTATTTCCGTGCTTTATCTTTTGTCTTGTATATCTGAGGACCTTGTACCCAACGTGCATATATTGAATTAGGAAAGATCGTCCAGTAAAATAAAGCCTTGATACACTTCCTTAATAGAGTTTTACCTGTAATGACCACCTGATGTCACTATAATTTTATTTGGGTTGTTTTAAATAAATTCTCACTAATAATGTTTATACATTACATTTTGAAGGAAAAAAAAAACAAAAACAAAAAACTATACATGATCAACAAGTGAAGGTTCAACAATAGAAGATGACTTGAGAACAGATCTTCACTCTTCCATGATGGCACACATTCTCTACATCACATACAACACAATCTATAAGTTTTGTTGCAAGCACAGAAATATCAGATTTACTTTCCACAAGCAGTTATACCCAGCCTAGCCATAGATAAGTATTGCTAGATAGAAATTCAAAATTTAGAATATGCTTAGAATTAACCAGGGCCCCAGAATATTCAGGGTTACGCATTCAATATATAATGATAATGTTATCTTGACTCTTGCTGAAATCTATTATTTATTTGCATACTTACTGTCCCTTTACCAGGTATGAACATAACCATACAAATCTGGTAAGAATAAGCAGGTTAACTAAATAGAAAGTATCTATATCATTGCTTGGGCTCATAGACAGTGTGTGTGTGTGTGTGTGTGTTTGTGTGCGTGCGTGCATGTCGTGACTTTAACACATTTAGCTGCACTTAACTTACCACATCAAACATATCAGTTAGGCCCATTGTCAGAAAGTACTTCACCTACACAAACATGAACACATACACATGCCACATAAATGCATACATATCTCCACAGGCACACGTGTAATGGGTAAAAAGTGGTATGTAACAAGATATGTTAGACTGCACTGTTACTACAGTGTGATTTAGGAAAACAGGACCAGAGAGAAGTGAAACTACTGCCAAAGAGCGAACATGACGTATTGTGATTTTATTATCCAGCCTCTACTTTTATTTAACTTCTAATGGGATCCAAGGTATTTGAAGTTACAGAAGGAACTGTGATAGAACAACTGCAGAGATGAGTGAAACTAAGACAACTGATTTTATTCAACAGACACTTATTAAGCATTTGTCAAAAAAAATCCAATTATTTTTAAATACTAATGAATTTTGTAAATATCACAGGTTCTAGCTGTTTTTTTTTTTAATATCGAATCCTCATGAATGTTGCACAACAAATTTTAAATTTAAAGGTATGTTTGGTAAGGGTCAACAAATGCACATTTCAATCTTACAACCCTGCCTAGAAAAGTAATGGTATTGCTAGCTTGTAAAGAGAGCTAGCCAGGCAACCACTGCTTTGATCATGAGGACAAAATATCAATGCTAAATAAACAGCTAATAGCACTGCAATTCTAATACATGTTAGGATGTTGGCAAACTATTAGCAACTAATAGCATGGTTAATCGTATGATGTATCACCTCATTCTAATTACCTTACTCATGCTATTAATCCTGACTACCTTAGTTACTCATGTTCAATACAAACTCACATATTATTCTATTTCACCTCTTGCTGTCACTGAGATCACAACAAATCTCTTCATCAAGATCACAGATTCCTACATGATTACACATACAAAGTATACCTATAACACTGGATACATTTCTATAATATTACAGGGCTTCAAAAATATAAGACTCTGCTCTATACCATATTCTAATTACAGCACCACTGTAATAGTAGCACTATTTCGCGGTAATATTTTCTTCCTAGTTCTATTACAAACTAAACTGAATTTGGAATTATTCTGTGGTGCTTAGCCAATATGTACGGACTCATAGCATACATAGATTTGTGGGACTATCTTCTACCTCTATCTGGGCTGAAACTACTGCTTTTTATGAAAGGGAAGCAGAGAAGATGAAATTCAGTGCTGGTCCTCCAAAATTGCCATCACTGCACGAAGATGTGACAATGTACTGATCACTTGCCGAGGTCACAGGTCCAACTCCATCCTAATTGCTAAGCTCAGACCTAATTTTAAATTTATTTAGAAGCATAGGGTGTATACTTTCTGACATTCACATGCACAGATATATTTAGGCGAACTTGTAATCATAAAGCTTCTGTTCTCATCAAGTTGAAATCAACTAATATGCAATGTGCAGGTGGCTGATAACCCCACCATATGGTAAGCCCAAATCTGACTTAGGTTGCTATTACCAAACAACACTTGTATGAATACCTTTCACTTACGTCGACGAGACATCTTTAGACTGATTAGACTAAACATTTCTTCTGCTTCTGCCCTCTACATACAGCCAAAGCCAAGAATAAAATTACTTTTGGTAAAGAGATGACGCTGAACTTTTAATGGGAGGGTAAAGGGTATCTTTATCCTAAATCCCTTGATACTTGATGGGGTAAAGGGTTTTTGTCCTAAAAAGAGTGTCTATTATTGGATCGTGATGTAAGTGGCGGCGCCAGAGAGCTAGTTCTACAAAATGAAAACGCGGACACACAACAAGACATTGATTGAGCTAGCTTGAGATATGGATGGTATGATGATAACTGCAGTGTTCCTTTTATATGTGATCTCTTCAACTTTAGCCCCCATCAGGGATTGATACAGGATTTTTATTTGAGGGGTAAAGCTTTAAGTATGGAAATGAGACATTTAGTACAGTTAAACTGACCTACCAATTGGATAAACGTTGATCTTTTTTCTTTTTTTTTTCATATTCAAGTAGTCATTTTTTTTGGGCTTTGATTTTTTTTAATCTCCTTGTGGAGTATGATATTGTGAAAAGGTTTCATGGCTAGTATTGAGTACTGCATATTCTCTGACTTCACTTTTTTTTTTTGCTTTTGTCTTATTTCATGTATTTTCAGCACAGAAGCTACTACTACTACAACCAACACAAACAACCCACTAAAAGGGGACGCTGTAAGACGCACTCCCATTTGTCAGCTGCTGGTAAAGGAACAGCACTCATTGAGTGAGCCAGAGAGGAAAGAACAACACAAGACAACTCAGGTAATAATAATGAGAAATTTCACAAAGAGAAAGTAAAGGTGCCAATTTGGAAACATAGCAAGTAGAGTTGATGGGCCTGATAAAACAGGCGAGAGTGTTACATGTAGGTCACACATAAGCATCATCGGGAATTTACATATTGGCAGGGTTTCATACTGGATTTTTTGCTGAGGGGAGGCTTCAAGTATGCTAAGCCACACTCATTTTTGTACTTGGATAGGTGAAGACGAGAACTCGGTGTGTACATTGTGTTGTAATGACTGCTAGAGGGTACTGTTGTGTATGTATTCTATGGCTAGTACTGAGTACAGCATATTTTAAGAAAGAGTGTGATTATGATTATTTTTCTTGAGGGGGGTCGGAGGGGAAGAGACTTTCACTTAGAGAATATTCTTCCTTCCCCAGCTCCCTGTATGCCTATACAAAACTCTTGTATTCGGAGGTGCTACATCCACATACATTTCATACAGTTGGTTAATTTTTGATAATACAGGTCATTATAATGTGACCGTCTACAGGAAAATCAGGCACAACATGGCGTGTGTAAATGTCAGGGAAAAGGTTGGTCGAATTCTTAAAATTGCATTAAATAAGCTAACGGAAGGGAACGATTATGTAGAATGTATTGAGAACCGCTTAAGCTATGACTATAACACTTGGAAACTCAATATCTAGATGCTGACGACTCAGTGCAAAAAAAAAAAAATTATAATTATTATTATTTTTTTTTTATGGAGGCCACATTGGGCGTGATTTTTCTGTAGACAGTCGCATATAGAGAAGTGTTGTACCCACTGGACCAGTTGTTCTGCAGCTTTGTTAGACGCTCAGCGTATAGCACACAGTATGAATGTTTAGCTTCATATTCATAGTCCAGTGATGAACAATCAGTCAGGCTTAAATAAGATGTCCTACACCTCCTCCCTGTTACTAAATTTTTTCTCTCCTTCCTTCTTCATCCTCCCCGCTCACCCCACCCAATTCTCTGTTTCTCCTCCCTTCCATCCGCTTTTATTCAGTCTTCTTTTTATTTTATTTTTTATTTTTTATATGGGAATGACTTCAAATTTGGAACAGTGGTTGACTAATGCAGTGCAGGGATTCATACAAGATTTTTCACTTGAGGGAGTCGATTAAAAGAATGAGAAGTATTTGGAAGTATAATTTAACTGGCGTACAAGTTATAAGAACTGCTGGAGTATACTATTGTAAAATGTATTCATGTTCAGTATTGAATACAGCATGCATTATCAAAAGTATGATTAGAAATATTTGCTGGGGGTGGGGGGGGGGGGTGGTATCTACTGTATGAATTCCTGCTATTGTTCTGTTACTTCACTTGTAATTGCTGTGAGGAAATTTTTCCCTAAAATGACCTAGGAAAACTTTTAGCTGTGATTGGTAAATAGTGTGGGTTAATTACAAGCCCACATAAACTCACATTTCTGTCTATAGTGTATTGTATACTTAGTAGATTAATTGTATACAACAATTTAGTGTTTCATGTTCACTGCAGGCCACCAGGTTTTTGTCCAGTAGTGATGTGTTGCCTCACGATGTAAATCGCCCAAGGTGACAGTAAAAATGCTACCCAGTGTTTTAGAAGGTTCTGGCAGCTCAGCCTAGCAACTAGGAAATATTTAGGATTACTTGAAGAAAGTGACAGACCAGTTCCCAGATGATATGGAGACTTAGATAGAACTGGGCAGTATCCTGGAACAGGGGGATTTAAAGGTGGGTGTGGTCAATGCATTAGTATCCTGGAACAAGGAGATTTAATGATGGGTGTGGTCAATGCATTAGTATCCTGGAACATGGAGATTTAATGGTGGGTGTGGTCAATGCATTAGTATCCTGGAACAGGGAGATTTAATGGTGGGTGTGGTCAATGCATTAGTATCCTGGAACAGGGAGATTTAATAGTGGGTGTGGTCAATGCATTAGTATCCTGGAACAGGGAGATTTAATGGTGGGTGTGTTCAATGCATTAGTATCCTGGAACAGGGAGATTTAATGGTGGGTGTGGTCAATGCATTAGTATCCTGGAACAGGGAGATTTAATGGTGGGCATGGTCAATGCATTAGTATCCTGGAACAGGGAGATTTAATGGTGGGTGTGGTCAATGCAATATAGAACTGGGCAGTGTCCTGGAGCAGGGGAATGTATAGGTGGGTGTGATCAATATGATGGTGTTCTTAAGCAACCAGCCATCTAGGTACAACTATAAAATAATGCATCAAATTAGTACAAATACAGAGTTTGTGGTAAAATTGTGTAAGTCATTTGTTTAGCTCCAGTCCATAGTTGGAAGTGGTCATATATGGCGGGTAAACCAACCAACCATATAATATGAAATTTTGCTCAGCATCTCATGAGAACTGAATTGTAACCATGTGTTGGGTTTACTTTGATAGAGCATTTTTGCAATAATGTTTCTTTATAACTTACTGCTGATGAATGCTGCTATTCAATAGTGGCTATTAATTCAAGAGTTGTTATTAATGATGACCAAGTGGACTATAGAGTACATGAATTTACTCCTACATTTGGAAGTCCTATAGTGGTCTAATGCACTATGTGGAATCAGTAATATTTGTCTGCAGCTACTATTCAAGAGTGGCTGACGTTTTATTAAGTCTCTCGAGCTGGGAGGTTAAGTATTGAAGGCAACGTCTAACTGCAAGAATATGGTACTTGATAATGTATTTGGAACTGATTATATAATAATTAGGCGCTGTCACCTAGGGCACTACTGTGTTTAGGGTCCTGAAGTGCCAGGGCTGTGGCATCCCCAGTGAAACAAGGGCACTACTAATGATGCCAGAGGGACTCTAAACACAGTAGTTCCCAACGGACGCACAGTGTTTAACTAATTTAGAAAATAGCAACGGTAGTCATTGCTAATACCCTGAGAGGCAGGGCACTACATGTAGTAGCCCTCTACCAGGGCAATACATATATGACCGTCTACAGGAAAATCGGGCACAACGCGGCCCCGACGAAAACATTTTTTTGTTTGCACTTACACACTCCTCGGCATCCAGATATTAAGCTCTCCAAGTTTTATTGTCGTAGCTTTAGCCATTCCCGCTATATATCACCTAACCATTCCCTTCGTTATTTTTATTTTATACAATTTTAAGAACTAAATCGATCTTTTTGCGATGTCTACGCATGCTGCATTGTGCCCGATTTCCCATAGACGGTCACATATAGTGCCCTCGTCTGCTACGTAATACAAAAACTGGAGCTATTTTTTAATAAATAATAAAAATAAAAAAACAACCAATTCTGAACAACGTAAGCAGAATACTGCATATTTAGTTGTTATTTACGATCTTCACAAACATCTAAAATTGGAGTAGCAAAATGGTACAAAAAGCGCTTGACTCAAGTTTTTGTTGATGTTCTTGTTGTTTAGGGTTCTCTTGATGCATACTATAAATCATCACACATTCTGATAGATAAAGTGGGTGCTGATATTCCTCCAGAGATACTCAACAGTATTGGTGCTCTCTATTTCAAACTGGGAAAGCTTGATCATGCCATGGTTAGATGTGTGTATGCGCGCGGGTTTGTGTGTATGTGGATATGGTGTTTGTCGCATGTTTTGCTTGGGGAAGATGTAGTTTAGTGTAGTGGAGCTGCAACTTGTAGTGCATATTGTGCGCGGTATTGTTTGTTATTAAATCTGATCTAGTATATATTATTATTCAATTATTTATAACTTCTTGGGGGGGGGGGATGGGAAGCTAGAACCTTGAGGGGGAAATCCCAGTTCCCCCTCCTCCTGTATGAAACCTTTTTTTTCTTTTTTTCTTTTTTCCATCTATCTCTTTCTTACTCTCCCTTCTTTCTCCCTTCTTGTTGGACTTTTCTTTGTGTGTACGTCTGTATGATATGCGTAGTAGTCCGGTAATGCCGTCAAATGTCCACGGGCATATTACAAGGCCCTAACAATTCAAAAGCGTCCTATTCATGTTCAATTCACTCACATTAGCCTGATTCACATGTTTGTGACAGCATCTGGTGGGTGCGGGGAGCAAAGCCTCCCGAGCATATTGGGGGATGTGGTGGGCAAAGCCCCCCAAAATTGGGCGTGTCGGTCATGTGACTATAACCACAAAGGGCTAGGGCTACTTTTCAACCACAGGGAGGGGTTCCCTAGCAGAGAAAGTTTTAAATTTCATACTTTTTTAAATTTGGCATGGCCATCCCAAGGGACTTCTCTATGGTCCCATCCTAGTCCCATGGGACAATTGACGGCGTTACTGGACAACACTCACTATTTGTTTGCATTAGTAGATATTCATAGGTTGTTGTTGTTTTTTGTTGTTGTTTTTGTTTGTTTTGTTTTGTTGTTGTTAATTTTTACAGTACATTTTTCATACACTAGGTTATTTGCTATTGTGCAGGTGTCATTAGTATTTAAAAAAATTTATTTAGCTGATCATTATTCTGTGCAAACATAGCAAAAATATATTAGCATGAGCCTAAGTCAGAGTGTGAGTCTGGCACACATAAAAGCAGCTGCTGTGATTTACTGGTTAACCTCTGTGGTTTTGTTTGGGTAGCTAGCACATGTTGAATTACAACATGTGATGCGGACACATTGTTGTCACACCTCTTGCATGGGGTAGACTAAAATAGTACTCCAGCAGTGGTTTAGTTTGTTTCATGTACATATGCCTTTGGGTCTCTTTTCGTAAGTACTTGAAGACACCCTTAGAAGGTTTCCCTCCCCTAAAATACCTGACTTGGCTACATATCGTAGCTTTACCGGCATAAAATTGTAGCTTACTAAGCAGGGTAAACAAGGGGGGGGGGGAGGGGGCTGGAAGGAGGTTTCAATTCTGGTGATGTGTGATGTTTGCTATTCTCTTTAATTGTGTGTGTGTGTCAGGCTGTATACTTTTTTTTTTATGGAATTAGTAAGCATGAGCCTAAGTGAGTCTGCTGGCCACACATAAAGGCAGCTACTGTGGTTTATCAGTTGGCTTGGTTATCCTATGTGGTTTTGTTTTTGTGCTTGTTGTTGTGTTTTGAATTAAAGCATGTGTATGAGAGGACACAGGTTGTTTCACACTAAAATAGATTTCCTTCATAATCCAAGTCTGTATTAACCCTCAGTGTGGCTGCACACTGAGGGTTATAGTTGTCCACTGGGTCTGTCTGTCTGTCTGCCAACAACACTTCTCCGAAATGGGAGCCATTCAGGCATCAAAAGTGGCATCAAACTGCACCGATACACAAAGCAAGTCCCGTTAAGCTTCCCCCTAAAGAATGAAATGCGTAATGGTATAATTTTTATGGCATCCTTAATTCCGGGGACTCCACTGTTCGTCATTGCAAAAAGTTAAACGACAGTCATGTGCTAGCAAATATTACTGCTGAGGTCTCCTTATTGCAGACGGTCAGTTACAGGTTTATGAAGTGGTCAGTAAGTGTATATAGCTTCAGTGAGTTTAACATTACCAGCCTCATGATGCAGCTATGCCATGTGATGAAGCAAGCTATATAATGACCTAAACCAAAATATTTTATGCTCTGAATATTCATGTATTTTTACCATTTAGCTAGGTTCACAACTAGATGCTCTAGTATTCTTACTCTGTTTTGCTAGTTAATAAATTAATCCCCTTCCCTTTTTTCTGTTGTTTTTATGTTTGTCCTTATCTTTCATTATTTTCTTGTTCTTTTTTAATTTTTTTTTTAGTTCTAATTTTCTGCTTTATTTCCTTCCTTCTTCTGTCACTGAGTCTAGAGTAAGCATTGTTTAGTTTTTATGCTTTTATCTTAATACACATGATGTGGTCGGTTGTGTTGATGCAGTTTAGATGTAATTTGCTATGGTTTGGGTGTGGAGAGTGTGTGTGGCAAATATCCTGGAAGTAGTTTTTAAGCCTTGGATGTAAGCTGGCTTTGTGCTCTTAGATAAGTTAACATGGATCATTGTCCTATGGATTGGCCGCAGGAACCGGGGGAAGGCTGGCAGCCCATAGTGTAATCTGCTAATTGTTATTTTTTGGTAAACATGGCGGTAGTACAAATAGGTGTCAAGTGGTTCTACTTATTCGCACCACTTAACACCACTTTGCACTCTATGGAGTGCAACCATCCTCCAGCCTACCCCTGGTCCTTGTCACACTGGGGAACTCTTCACTGTTTTCCTCAGTGGAGGTCTCAGTCACTGGCTCTTCTCCCTGTTCCAGTGAGTGAAGCTGTGGAGCTTTTTCTCCGCTCTAGCTTACTGTGCCGTGTTCTCCCTCCCCTTAGTCATTAGGATGTGGGTGGGTGGGGGACAGTTCACTTTCGTGGCTGGTGCCTTGGTACAGTCTGCCACGTGTTGCTTGGTTAGCCCGCCTTCTCCCAATTACTGCGCCCCCTTTAATAGACGCGCCCGAGCGGGCCAATTCCCATGCTAACTTAGTTTAATGCCGTGCATTAAACTTCATTTAACATGGATCATTGTCCTATGGATTGGCCGCAGGAACCGGGGGAAGGCTGGCAGCCCATAGTGTAATCTGCTAATTGTTATTTTTTGGTAAACATGGCGGTAGTACAAATAGGTGTCAAGTGGTTCTACTTATTCGCACCACTTAACACCACTTTGCACTCTATGGAGTGCAACCATCCTCCAAACTACCCAACCATGTCCCCTTCATTCCATTTTCCTTTCCTTTCCCAGATAACATTCTTTTACTTCTTTTTTTTTTTTTAATCAATCGCATGAATTAATAACATTATATAGCGAGACTTATGCACATGGTGACAGTGGTCCGGACAGTGTCTACTTGCTGCTTTGTGGTATCACATCAAGGGTGCGCCGCTAGCCGTTTCGATACTGCTGCTAGCTGGTGGCGGGGCGTCTTGATGTACAGCTGGTAGGCACTGCTTCGCCATCTTCCCAGTACCTTTATTGTTGAGTCCTCCACCCCCACCTTAGCCGCTGTTGTCGCCGCCCCGCTGCGGAAGCTATGCCCCGAGTATGGGGTGCCATCGACTCCTGACCTCTGCAGTGCTTCTCGTATCTGTTCCACCAGTCTTGCTCTGGTCAGTGGTTTCCCATCTTGGAAGCGAAACAGTGGGCCCGGGCCACTGCCCCTGATTATGAGGTAGTTCAGGACTGCCACAACTGGACACAGTGCGTTGCCAGTCTTGCCCACGACAACGTCGACTCCCACCCGGAAGGGGTCAGTCTTCGAGGACTTCAGGTGTACTCTCAGCATCGTGGGCGATGCGAGATCATCCACTGCAATGTCCCTAAATGTCAAGTGAGAGGACTCCTCGAACGAGGTATCCGAGGGCACTGTCGCCTCCCCCGACCTCAGGAAACCAAAGAAACACAGGGCTGAGGCTGCCCATAGCATGCTGCCGTCCTTGCCTCGTGGTTGGTCCAGCCATGCTTCCCTAAGCTTCCCCAGCAGGTCCGGGGTGATGGGTAGGCGTGGTTTCGGTTGGCCGGACTTTCCTCGAACTCTTTTGATACCCCTGAGGACTAGTTCCAGTCTTGCCATGCTGCCTATGTGGGGGTCACCATAGCCCTCTGCCACTTGCAGGTGGCGGACTGCTGATAGGTAACATTTTATCGTCGCGGGTGATAGGTTTTCCATAGCGAGAAAGGCTACATAGCGACACAATGACCGTTCTGTGGTGGGTAGTGCGGTGATAGTGTGTGTGACACAAAATAACATGTAACGTTTTTGTGCTGATGCATATGACTTCTTTGTTGACTTTGCTATTGCCTCTTTACAGTAGAAGTCCACTGTTCCATCCAGCTCCGTGCAGTCCAATCTGGGTCCTTCAATAGTAGCGTGTCCAAGATCTCGGCTGGTATTGGGGAGCCTTGTAGCTGTGCCTGTGGACAACACAATCGGAAGAATGGCAGGTTATTTCTGGACAGTGCATCCGCAGCCTGGTTGTTCACCCCGTGGATGTGCGTAGCCCAAATTGCGAATTGCCCTGTGGCCGCAAGATAGGACAGGCATCTCCTCAGCTGCATGGCGTACACGTTTCTAGAAGCGCCGGAGTTGATGCATGCTACTGCGGCTGTATTGTTGCATCGTGCTAGCACTACCTTCCCTCTCCACTTTGAGCCCCAGATTGCCGCCGCCACTACGATGGGGGCCAGTTCCTTGACTGTGATGTGCTCCTTGGTAATATTCCCTAGCCAGGGGAGCATGAACCACTGGCTGCCTGAGAATGCCCCACATCCCCAGTTGCCTGATGCATCCGATGTCAGGACAACCTGGTGCTCTGTACTTGGGCTGGTTAGCATCATCGCAGTCCCGTTCCATGAGCCAGCAAAGCACGCCCACCACTCGATATCTGCCCTAGCCTGCTTGTTCAGTCGTATGAATTGGTCCAGGCGTCTAGTAGATGCTGAAAGCTCGATCAATCTACGCAGATAGCTTCTCCCTGGCTTGATTGCTCGACTTGCATGCGAGAGTGAGCCGATAAGCGAAAGAAGCTCACGCTTCCTGCATGCCTTCCGCCCTCTCCAGCTCTTGAGGAGTGCTCTCAGGCTAGTTAGCTTGTCTTCGGGTAACCTGATTTCCTGTGCGATGGAGTCCAGCTCTAAGCCTAGAAATGTAATTGACGTGGCAGGTCCTTCGTCTTTGTCAGGCTCAACAGGTAGACCCACTTGCCGGCATATCTCATGCATTTCCTCTGAGTTCTTGACGCAACTTGGGCCCCCTGGTGCCCCCACTGTAATGAAGTCGTCGATGTAGTGTTCTACCCACGAGACTCCATTCTTCCTCATGACCCATGTTAGTGCATCCGCCAGTGCAGAGAAAATCAGGGGGGCCGACCGCAGTCCAAACGGCAAGGTAGTATCGATGTATACTGCTCCATCCCACTTCATGCCCAGCAGGTATCTGTCCTCTGGATGAACCGGGACATTGCGGTAGACGTGTTTGATGTCCATCTTTGCCATCAAAGTGCCTTTACCCAGTTTCAGTACTTGCTCGACCACCTCGTCCACCGATACATAGCTTAGAGACGACAACTCTTTCTCAATGCCGTCATTCACGCTGTGACCGTACGGGGACGACAAGTCCAGGATAAGCCTCCACTTATTCGGTCTATTCCTCTTTGGAATGACCCCGAATGGGCTAGTGTGGATGCCCAGCGATGTTGCCTCGACTGCCGTTATTGCCGCAAGTCGTCCGTGCGCCAGCTCCTCCTGCACATATGCCAGGACCACATCAGGGTGCTCGTCTGCTGATGGCATGTTGAGTGGGCGTGGTTTCAACATGCTACGGCTTGGGTTGAAGCCAATTCTGAATCCCTCTCTGATGCCCGTCAGGATGTACTTGGCAAAGTCTTGATCCGGATGGGAACTCAACTCTTCTGCCCATTTGGAAGGGATCATTGGTGTGGCGACCGCGCCTAGTCTCGGTGGTAGAGCCTGCCGTTTGTGACTTCTACACGCATCCAGGCCCTGTAGTTGCTGGATATAGCAGTAGTGACCTGTAGAATTCATCAGGTAATGCACAGCCTGACTATGCACTATCACCGCTGCCCCCGGTGATGCCCCCAACACCCCCTTTTCCAGCAGCCTATGCTTACTAATCGTCTCCCTTTTTTTTTTTTTTTTTTTTTTTTTTGTACAGAGCAGAACAATATCACATCATATATAACACCCTGTATACTGGCAGTTCTTGTCCTTGCCATAGCATTTTTAATGTTTGCCTTGGCCATGCTTTCATCTGGTGTCTTCCCCTCTTTGGCGCTTGTCTCCTGCCTTGCATCTTGACGCTGGGTGGGGATCGCCGCACTTGCTGCATGCATGCCTGAACCGACACTCCCTGCCGAACTTGCAGTCCCCGTTGAACTTATTGTACTTCAGGCACACTTCAGATCGGGGTGTCCTCTGACCGACTGTGCCACTCCCACCTGGCCATGCTCGTTTTCGGCTCTGCTTGATCGGGCACGCTGTCGAGGAGTGGTCGAGAGACTGGCAGGTGCCACACCAGTTGTCTGCACTGGCGTTTTGCCCGAAGAAGCAGACCGAGTACAGCGACGGGTCTACTCTAGCCCATGACTGGTTCTTGGTGCCAGCCATCTCCTGGCGGAATGACTGGTCATATACTACCCATGATGGCCCACGGTAGGTCTGGCTGGCCTTCGCGATTATGGCTTGGTAGGCCATCAGCTCCGGGACTCGATGTGGCTGGCCTGGTGCTAGTGCCGCAACGTACAGCCCAAAGCACTGCAACCATGTCGCTAGGTCCGGTATGGCCTTGCGTGTTGGCGTCAGGTCTGCCGCTTGGAGGATAACTATGTGGCCTTCTCCAGCTTGCTGCACCTGACGGCCCTTCCCCTTTGCTGGTGGCAGTTCGCCAAAATCTACGTAGTCCCCACTGCGGATCTTGTCTAGTAGCTTCTTTGGGATGGAAGGTAGGCCCGGACCCACTGCCACCATGTTGTTCTGCCCAGCCACTGTGGGGGCGGGTACCGGAGTGCCCTCTGCTTTGTTCTTGGCTTCGCCCTCGCTTCTACATTCAGTGAATGTCCGGAGCCCGATTGCAGCCAGCCGCTCAGCTTGGTGATCCTCGCCTGCATTGCACGAGGAGCGTGGGTGTGTGCGTGTTGGGGAGGGGGAGGGGAGGGGAGAGAGAAGAGTGAGTAACAATGGTGATGTTAATCCGGGCCCCCATCATGCATATTAATAGTGGGCAACTGCAGCCCTCATAGCTGCCCCTTCATTGTGGGGCATTGCACCCTGCAGCCCTCATAGCTGCCCCTTCATTGTGGGGCATTGCACCCTTCGTACTGTCCATCGGGCCCCGTACCCATCGATTAATGGCACGGGTCACTGCGCCCTTCGTACTGCCAATAACTAGTGGGCCACTGCGCCCTTCCTGCTGACTGTTACTAGCCTGGGCCACTGCGCCCTCCTACTGCCGTTTTTTTTTTTTTTTTTTTTTTTTTAATAGCAGATAGTAGCCTGGGCCGCTGCCCCTTCATATTGCCAGTTAATAGCCTGGCCCGTTAATAGCCTGGGCCACTGCACCCTTCCTGCGGCAAGTTAATGGCCTGGGGCCACTGCACCCTTCATACAGCAGGTTACTAGCCCGGGCCACTGCACCCCTTCATACGGCGAGTTAATAGCCTGGGCCACTGCACCCTTCGTACGGCAGGTTAATAGCCCGGGCCACTGCACCCCTTCATACGGCAAGTTAATAGCCTGGGCTACTGCACCCTTCATACGGCAAGATAATCGCCCGGGCCACTGCACCCCTTCATACGGCAAGATAATAGCCCGGGCCACTGCACCCCTTCATACGGCAAGTTAATAGCCTGGGTCACTGCCCCCTTCATACGGCAGGTTAATAGCCCGGGCCACTGCACCCCTTCGTACGGCAAGTTAATAGCCTGGGCCACTGCCCCCTTCGTACGGCAAGTTAATAGCCTGGGCCACTGCACCCCTTCATACGGCAAGTTAATAGCCTGGGCTACTGCACCCTTCCTACGGCAAGTTAATAGCCTGGGCCACTGCACCCTTCCTACGGCAAGTTAATAGCCTGGGCCACTGCACCCCTTCATACGGCAAGTTAATAGCCTGGGCTACTGCACCCTTCCTACGGCAAGTTAATAGCCTGGGCCACTGCACCCCTTCATACGGCAAGTTAATAGCCTGGGCTACTGCACCCTTCATACGGCAAGCTAATAGCCTGGGCCACTGCCCCTTCATCCTGTGCCCTTAGTGGCGTGGGCTACCCCACCCGTCTAGAAGTGGTTACTTATCCGTTGGTGTTGGTACCCTTACCCTTCCCGTTAAGCTTAGTACTCTGCCCTTTCAGAGGGGGGGGGGAGGTTGGTCCGCCTTCTTGCCTATAGTACCAACTGTAGCAAACCGGTTTGCTCAGGTGTCTTGCACCTATTGTGAGAAATTACACCCACTATCCCCCCTGCTATTGTTGTTCTGGGGCGCCAACCCCTCCTGCTCTGTAGATTTGTGGGCTGTTTTTTTTTTTTTGTTTTTTATACCCTGGATGCCTACATTGGAGGCCTACCCCACCGCTAGTACTACTAACTATGCATGCGCCTCACTAAAGTTCACACCCAACAGGGTGGAGGGGGACCGCTAGATTAACTAGATTAATTGTAATCCTTACCATCTGTCCTGGGGTGACTGGCATCAGCAGCTGCAGTGGTGCCGGCTGTGTCCAGGTCCTCCTGCCTCTGCTGCGTGCTCTGCTGTACTTTGGCGGCCACGCCCTCTATTATTGCCTGGAGCGTGGCGCTGTTCAGGCTAACTTCTTCGGCGGCTTGCGGTGGATCCATCTAGACAGTTGGTGCCTTGGTACAGTCTGCCACGTGTTGCTTGGTTAGCCCGCCTTCTCCCAATTACTGCGCCCCCTTTAATAGACGCGCCCGAGCGGGCCAATTCCCATGCTAACTTAGTTTAATGCCGTGCATTAAACTTCATTTATTTTTAATCCTATGCAAAAATCCCTTGAACACATTTAACATAAAACTGTAATGCCTCAATGGGGAATGTTATGAAGTAACTTAAGCTTCCATTGTAAAAAACCCACACCATTTTAGCAGGTTCAGTTAGAAAAAATTGGATTGATTCAAGTTGTAAGGTATCCATATTATTACCATATCATTAAAGAAGCAGTTCTCAAAATGGCATGACTCACTTCTGAACCAACTTCAAAATATAAACTCATTTTTTTATCTACTCAATTACACTTCTCAAGGAAGAAACCCTTTACCTAACCAATCATAGGTAAAGGGTCTCACCAACAGCATCCACTCCTCCCGGATAGGGGCGTGCACCCATGCTTATTACCATGGCAATAATGGTTAAATGAACGCGCACCTGATGTGACTGGTTCTTCTTGTTCCTCCCGTCTCCTGCTTCTCCAGTAGTAAGACCAATGAGTGGGAAAGAGTATAGGGTGCTGAACTGTGATAGTCGTTTTTTCTTGGGGGGATTCTGGCTGATTTTGTGGTATTAGCTTGCTAGGTGGATACATGAAATGGGGGGAAGAGTCTAGCTATGATGAATAACAAGAAGGCTGTTGCTTTTCCTACATTGTGGGGGTGTGGGTTCAAGCCCGTTGATTCAAGACTTAGCTCATTTCAGTGAGCAATGTTTCTAGTCAATTTAGGCAATCTATGCAAATTGTCGTTCCTCTTTGCTACTTTGCAAAAGAGTTAGATTGTTGCATTTTGTTTACTGATCCTCAACCTTAATAGTGTCACACCAGCTTCACAATAAGTATTATATACAATCAATTGTAATAACTTTCATGATGAACGTATTACCTATACAGTATTAGAGAGTGGAGTGAGTGTGTCGATTTGAAATTATTAGGTATGAGGAATAATGTGGGGATGGGCTTCAGCTCCCTCAACCCCTGCATCATTCTTAGATAGACTTTGTATATATGTGACCATCTACAGGGAAAATCTGGCACAACGCGGCATGTGTAAATGTCAGGAAAAGGTCGATTTAATTATTAAAATGTATCAAATAAGCCGGCGGTAGGGAACGGTTAGGGTGCATATATCGACAACGGTTGAGGCTATGACTTTAAAACTTGGAGAGCTCAATATATGGATGCCGACAAATTTTTAAGTGCATAAAAAAATTTTAGGGCTCGCTTTGTGCCCGATTTTCCTGTAGACGGTCACATCTCTATTATTATTATTGTTGTTTTATTATTGTTTATTATTATTAATGTTATTGTAATTATTTTTGTTAGTATTATTATTATTAGTAGTAGTAGTAGTATAGTAGTAGTAGTATGAGTAATAGCAAGGGTAACCGTGGTATTCAGGAAACATGATTAAAATGAGCCGAGTACTACTTATTTCTTTACGAGTGTTATGTATAGAGGTAATCACATGTTTAGGAGAGTGACTTGGGGAAAATTGCACGACAGCAGAAAAACGCACGGGGCAAAGCCGAGTGCTATTTGAACTGTTGTAAGTTCCATTTTCTCCCAAAATCGCACTTGCACGATCTCTGCATCTGGATTTTGTATTGTACGTGGAAATAGTCATACGATTACCATCCCTGATAACCACGACTTACCCCGTGCCAATTGAACAGCGATTATCCCTGTACATTTGAATGGGCAATTTACGGTGTGTATTATTATTATTAGTAGTAGTATTATGAGTAATAGCACGGGTAACCGTGGTATTTGAGATGGCATGAGTAAGTAAGTGAAATAGCACGAGGCATAGCCGAGTGCTATTTTTTGCTTAACGAGTGCTATTAATCCCTAATACCACGGCTTTCACTTGCTAGCAGTATACCTACATTTAACAGCCACCATTACTTTAAAACAACCCTTTCACTAAAAACTACTGCATTTCTAAGGCTAATTACCCCATACCTGCGTACTTACCCGTACTATTTCACTTCGCTAACTGTACTATTTCAACTCCAACCATGCTAATTCAATTGAACAGCGATTTTCTCTGTACATTCTTAATGGCTAATTTGCGCGGAGTACTATTAGTATGAGTAGGCACAGGTAATTGTGGTATTCAGGATTAATAGCATGAGTAATGCTATTGATAATAGTACGAGGCGAAGCCGAGTGCTATTTATTGTTTTACTCATGCTATTCATCCCTAATACCACGGTTACCCGTGCTGTCACTCGGTAATAGTACACTTAAATCTTACTGTAAATAAACTTTTCAGCGAAAACTATGGCGTTACTAAGGCTAACGCATGCACACTTTTACCCATGGTATTTCACTTTGCTATCTGTAGTATTTCTATCTTTCCTAGCATTCTCACTTGCACCTACAGTGGGTCAGTTTAACCTGCAGCTCAGTGCTGGTCACTGGCTGAACAGAAAGATTCTGCATAGGTATTGGTATAAAGTTCATGAAACAGTGATTTTTTATTTTTACCTCTTGAGCGGAGTGGAGTATGGGACGCTGGTGCCAGTGTTGTTACTGTTGGGTATTTCAATTCAACTCCCCCCCCTCCCCCCCCCAATTTTTGTATCTTTGAGGTGTGCTGCACGGTGCTAGTTTGTGTGCTGTTTGTGTGTGTGTTTTGTGTGAATGGCAGACTGTCCAACCTTAGGATGTCCTAAAGTAGGGACACACAGTACGAGATTCAAGATTGAACGTGCACAACCAACATTGATGTATGTCAGCAGCCAAGTAGTTTCATGTGTAATCTTAAACTATGTAAGACAGACCTTACAACTTTAAGTCTCTTCTAGTGTTGTTCTATATCCAGAAATTTTAATAATTAATTACATACAAGGAAAAATTTGCTAAGAAAATTAAAACAGCAATATAAAAAAAAAACATATAAGCATGAACAATGAATGAATCAGTTGAATTGACAGTTATTGTTCAATTGTAGCTACCATGTACATGTGAATCATTGTAATTCCCCTACAAGGTAAAAATCATCATTGAAAAAGGCTGAGTGCTGCGTAATTAAAAATTCAATCTGGTGTTGCGGGTATTACTGGTTGAGTACGGGGAATCAAATGCAATATGAAAGTAAACTTGGTTAACTGTATATTGTGATTGAGGGCTGATGTCGGGACATCTATTGTCCCGACCGTAGGTGAGGCGGGACTCGGGACTTGAGCATCATTATCGGGACTGTCCCGCCAAAGTCGGGACGGTTTGGACAGTCTGGAATGGTAATATTGACACATGTGTCTGTTTGTGTAACATGCCCAGATCCTCCTTGTTGTGCTGCACTCGCATTTAGAAAGGCCACTACATGCCCGATATATTCAGAGTGGACTACTCTCCCCCACTCTTCTGTATTGGCAATCTTGTGTAATAACAGGAGAGATTGGACTGCATTGTTCTGAATCACACCTCCGCTTGGCTAGGCAGTAGGTAAATTCTAGTTCTACATATCTGGATTGTTAAGGCTATCAAGTGAGCATAGCATGAAGGAATGATGCAAGTTAAGATGCTGCTGGGTTATTAAGAGAGTTCAGAATTCATGTGAAGGGACTCATATAGGATTCGTTAAAAAAAAATTTTTTTGTGGGGAGGGAAAGTCTTTGGCTTGGGGGTGGGTGGGGGAGGGGGCGGTGGAATACTATTGATTTTTCTATTAGAGAGCATTTCTGCGGGTATCTGTCTTGTAGAGTGTGAATTGGCCTTGATGGGAGTATGGAGGTGTGACTGGACCTGCGTGACTATTTTCTCAGTAGAGTTGGGAAAGTATTGGCATGCTTGATGCAGGTGAGTGCAAAGTACATAGATGAAGTTGTGTCAGTGGTATTAGTTTGGATGAACTTCAGTGCAGCTAAAATTTCTTGTTACAGACTTTAATTTCATTGTTAAATGTGTAAGGAGGTGGTCGAGTGCAAAAAGCTGAGTCCCAATGCATGGAGGTGAAGTTGCCTGTATGATATTATGAAGACCTCATGCAGGTAAATGCTCTGATGATATATAAATCATGGTTACTATGGCCATACTGTGTGAATGTTTTATAGAATTGATGTCGGCTTTTTCAAGAAAAACCAATTATGCACTTTAACTCATATTTATATATTCAGTCAAACATTGTCATTTTATCATCATACTATCTGTTTGACATCTACAGCTATGTTGTTACAGTATTGCTTAAGCTTGACTGTGATGAAAATTAACAATTCAAGAGTGAACATAAATTCTTGAAATGGTCGAGAGGTAGTTTACAACCTTGCAATTAAAGTATGTACACAATAGTTCACATAGTCTGAGGTCACTATGTCTGACTATGGTCAGATTTCTACTTCTCTCATCTTCTTCCTTTCCAGTGGACGTTACATCAGGCCACATGATCATCCACATCACCCTTTGTACCTGGTGCATGCATTGCATAGCAACCATCTCACACATATAAGTGTACATACAGATATATGCACCGTTGACAGTTGACTATTGAGAGCTTGGTAACATTCTGGAGATGGCTATAAAACTCAGTGATAAACACTCTCCACAACCCTATACTATGCCACTATCAATCATGACGGATGCATACAATGCTGTGTTGGTCAATTTGTTTTGTTTTTATCCGTTATTTTACCTACACACTCTGGACCTGTACAATAAAAGAATAAAGATGGTCCAGCATATATGTCACATGCACAGACATAACAAAACATAGACACTCACGTTCACACACATGCTATTCTAATTTTCATTCTAAGAACTGAAATTCTGCATATCAGTTGTTATAAAAATTATGAGCAATACAGAAGATTGAATCTCATTACATGGGTGCCCCACTTTTTATTTGCAAATAATCTCATTTGTCTCATCGAAATGAAAATTCTATTACAGCTTGTTGAAGAGAATTGTACTGCATGCTGAAAAGCAGCCCCTCCCTCTTATGAACAGTTTGTCAATTTAGATTATTATGTATGCATTACTAGCTACCGCATAACCATCACTATGATTACCAATTGCCAAAAACAAAACAAAACAAACAAACAAGCAAAATGACAACAAAAAAAACAACCAACTAAACTGGACCCATTTATAGTCACAGTACTTCAACAATGCTACGCAATCATAAACTTTTGTCAACATCAGATATCCCAACTATATATCATTATTCAATTACAAGGAAGTGCATGAATATTGGAGAATACATAGTTGAGGATAGAATTCGTCATATTCACTGGCAACCACTTGATATGTGGCTAGGAAGCACCTGGACCGACACATGATCCGAAGGAGAAAAGCATTTGTGTGCAATCGGGCAATTGCAAGTGTCACAATGTGTTAGCAATTTGAGCAGAAACTGTTACACAAACTACTCATTATGGTAAATAGCATCATGGGGTGTTGCAGATGTTCATGGTAGAACCCTCATTATCATTCAGTCCGAGACAACAGCGCCCATAATAGAAACCAGTCCATAATTTTCAAGTGGTACAAATTTCACACAATGCAGGGCACTAACTCGAGGACCACATTAGACAACACACATACATACACTCTCCTTCATCTTATTGCTATGATCGCAAGAAATACAATGCAACAACCCCAAAATGAAGCCAGCAATAACTTAGTATAGTGCTTCTTTCTTTTTTTAAACTTAATAAGCAATTCATTACAACACAACACTAAAAAATCAACAAGCAATAACAAAAATCATCAAAAGTACAGTACTATACTTAAATAATAAACAATAAGTGTCATGCATACACAACAAAATGATAAAGTGAATAATTGGACGTTCTGTGACACAGCCATGGCTATCTGGAGTAGCCTCTGTATGAAAGGACACACCCATCAATCTGCGATCTTGACATGGACACTACATATTAGAAAAGACAGTATCATACACATCTCCACTACAAGTATAAAAAAAGAACATCGACTGGACATTTACCAGTTCCTACATATTCACTGTAGCAACACACAGCCTGTCCAGAGGGGCAGGATAAAAGCTCAAAAGTTGCATGTGTTATGTGTGTGTTGTATGTGCTATTTGTGTTACATGTGTGACGTGTGTGTTGCATGTGTGTGTTACATGTGTTATGTGTGTTACATGTGTAATGTGTGTGTTGCATGTGTTGTGCATGTGTGTGTTACATGTGATGTGTGTTACATGTATTAATGTGTGTGTTGCATGTGTGTTACATGTGATGTGTGTTACATGTGTAATGTGTGTGTTGCATGTGTTGTGCATGTGTGTGTTACATGTGTTATGTGTGTGTTTGTTGGGGAGACAATTATTTATGATTGTGAATTAGGATAATTACATCACTCAGTTCCTGGTCAATATTATTCTAGAACACAATTCAGTGCATCCACGCTTTCTTGTAACATTTATTGACTCATTCAATCTTTCATATACCCTAACCACAAAAAAATTTCCCCATGTTCTTGTGGACAAAGATTTTCCAATAGCGAAGGTACACTGTATAAGAAAAAAAAAAGTATGGGGCTAACCTTGATGATGTCTAATTATGCTGAAGTCTTGCTGGTCAGACAGTGTCCTCAGCACCATGTTCTGGCACAACTGCAAAAGGAAGACAATATACAGTGTACATGGTGAAATTTCCACAGGATGTGTCATACATAATGGTGGGAAACTTGTCCAGTCCCATAAAAACTAACTTTAAATAAGGTGGCATTAAAATAGTTGTTTTTTTTACAATGTTCTTGAGAAAGTCAATGAAAACTTTCGGACTGTTACCAAGGTTTCAATTGGGGGTGGGGTGGGGAGGAAGGGGGCATTTGCTCCCCCTTGGATTCTAAATGCCTCCCCTTGGATTCTTGGATTCAAAATGCTTAGGACTTGAAAGAACCCACAGCTAAAACTACATTTTATTAAAAAAAGTTGTAAATCAGATATAGTAGAAACAACATTCACATATTTTCCATCCGTCATAAAAACTCAGATTGGTGGCTAAAGCCAGTTGCCCTGGGTTCGATTCCGTGGCGACAACCAAGTTTTTTTTCACACATTTTATCTTGGTTCATTCCCCACCCTGGAATGCGATAAGTCAATTTGAGTGTTATGAACCCTTTCCAACCCACCTGGTTATGGTTCCCAGGGTTTCATACAGAATTTTTGTCTGGGGGGTGGGGGGGAATTTCGCCAAAGAGAAGAAAGCGTTTATGGAGAAAAATAAGCTTACCAAGCCACCAACCCTACAAGATGTCAAGGCTGAAATGGAGTCTACTAGTGCTTACACAGATATTTTTCCAGAGATTTTCAAGCTAATGAACTTAATTTTGGTCCTCCCGGTCGGCACAACAAGTGTGGAACGCTCCTTTAGTAAAATGAAACTATTTAAAACTAGGCTTCGTAACAGAATAAGCGATTCTACATTACCTAAACTGATGCGAATCGCCATTGAAGGGCCTGAGCAATCAGAAATTGACTTTAGTGAATTACACCTGTAAATTCTGGGGCGAGGAAACTTTTCCTGGGGGGGGGGGGGAATCTCAGTGCCCCCCACCCTCTGTATGAAACCCTGGTTCCTCTCCGGAGGGAAAGGGGTTTCTGGTCGACACCGAATAGGTGTTCTGATGGCACATACTTGGTGGCTGTTGAGTAGGAGACTGCGGCATTGCAGTACTACTCAGCAGTATAAAGGTAAAGTGTGTGAGGCTTGGAAGTCGTGGGTTGTCGTAGCTCAGTGGTTAGAGCACTGGTGGCTAAAGCCAGAGGCCCTGGGTTCGATTCCCTGGCGACGACCAAGTTTTTTCACACATTTTATCGTTGTTCTTTCCCCACCCTGGAATGCGATAGTTTTCAACATTCACATAGTAATTCTTCTAGGTTTTCTGTTCAGCATAGCCACTTGTTCTTGGAGATGTTCACATTGTGTGTGTGTGTGTGCGTGCGTGTGTGTGTGTAGAAAGGGGAGAGGGGGGTTAGCCTGGGCCAATTATGCCAGCATAATTATGATCATAACAAGTGTGCCAAAGCATTGAGCATAATGCCAGTAATAGGTGGTTTTTTTCCTTTTTTTTGTATGGAAATGTCGCTCTCACTCTCACACACAACACAATAAATTTTTGTCCCAGAAGTCAGAAGTGAACAAGTTTTCTCTGTCTTTAGTACATCATTTGATAAATCTCAACAAAGCTCATTAGAAGACTGTAGAAACATCTATTATGCTCCAATACAACAATCGTTAATTCATAATATTAGACCTTGACGTGGTTATTTCTGTTGGTCTGAGCATAATAAGTAAAGGTGCATAATATGACATTTTCTAAGCATAATACGAAAATTTGAAAAGAATTGGAGCATAAATAATACGTTGGAAAAAAGCATAACTGGCCCAGGCCTAGGAGTGGTTACAAATTTTTCCTTGGAGTGTTTCTGGCAGAAGATATATCTTTTGCCACAGTGCCGTCGTTGTGTAAAATTACACTCTTGCAAGCCCCAAAGATTAAAAAGTTCGAACAATAGCTTCACATGGGATGGGTGTGGGCGTGTGCTGAGGGGAGGGTGCATACCGTTTTCTTTTAGATCAATTTAATTTTTAATTCAGTTGTAATAGATATTGTATTTAAGAGGTAGGTAAGATTCCTCCTCCACTTAAGTTCCTTCCTACCACCCTGCATCATACCTAAATAGACATTACTCTACTAATGTAGATTACAGAACAAATTTATAGCTGCGAATGAAATACAGAAAATCAAGTTTCTTGAGATAGCAGGCCGGCATTCCACAATGTTCTGTGATACTAAACTTGACTCACTTGTTTGTGAGTCAAGATGCACTTAATAATTCTATTTCCCTCCTATTGTGACTCGTGCCGCTTCCACCCCCTTACATTTCCAAAACTCTACTTTGCCCCCCATTGCCAAAACGTCTGGATGAAACACTGGTTACAAATAGCTGTTAAACTACAACTAGAGAGTATTGATTTTAAAGGAGTGTTGAATTTATCACTCGTACAATTACGTCATTTAAGGGGAGGAGGAGAGAGTGGTGGATCGTAGGGCTTTTATAATCTATATGTGACCATCTGCAGGAAATCGGGCACAACGCAGTGTGCGTAAACGTCAGGAAAAGATCGATTTAATTCTTAAAAAATGTATTGAATAAGCTTACAGAAGGGAGCGGTTAGAGTGCATATATTGACACCGGTTGAAGCAATGGTTTTAAAACGCAGAGAGCTCAATATACAGATGCCAAACAATGTGCAAGTGCAAAATATTTTTTTGATAGGGCCTGCGTTGTGCCCTATTTTCCTGTAGACGGTCACATATGAAACTGCATATGAAAGCACCAATGGTGTGAGCCTCATCACTTGGACACTTTACTATCACCAACTATTTCCACCGAAGTAAGAAAGGTAGCTCCAACATAACACAAAGAAAAGGCTGGATGGTTGGAATAATTATTAGTCATGTTATTACAGTTGCCACATGACCATGGAATGATTCCCCATAGCAACCAATCCCACAAACCACAACTTGTGTGACACACATAAGGTCATAAGTTTACTCACTTGAAGTGTCTGTGGAGCTGTAGAGTTCAAAATATCCTTCCTGAGAAATTCTTATGAACTAATCCTAAACAACACAGACTTCAGTAAATCACATGTAAACATACACATGCAGAAATCATCTTTATTTTTATTTTTATTTATTATTATTATTATTTTATATTCTCTCACTAAATATCAATATTAATTGTTTGTTAGGTGGGGGGCAATAAGTCAAAGCTGTATTTGTGATAATTGCACAATCAAGGTACACATGCAATCACAAGTGTTATATGTGACCGGTTTTGGGAAAATCGGCCTAAACGCGGCATCTAAAGTTTTCTATTTTATTCTACCAGTAGGCTGCACGGGGCCTTGGGATGCCGTCCTCCTAATTTGGAAGCTGTAGCACAAGCCGTCTTCGCCCTACGCACTACAACACTTCAGTATTTTTGCTAAACTTATTATTGCTTATTTCGAAAAAACGCCGGGTAAAGGTGTTGCTAAGGTCAGGGGGCGTGCCTTGTGTCCGTATACTATTACTGCGTGTCTCCGGGACACTATGGGAATAAACCGGTTTCAGGCAGATTGAAAGAAGTCTAAAAGGCTTAATGCAGGGCTCCTTAAGAAACTATGATGGCGAGAATTGCGTGAGTACGTGAATTATGTAGAATAGTACGTGCATTAGTTAGCTACAGTTTTTTCCCGGCTGTTAGTGAAAAGCCCGCCAATAATTTCTTAGCAACTCTCCGTACACGAGTCCAACCGGCTAGTGTTTCTAGCCTCCTAGTGTGAGTTCTAGAGCACGCCAGAGCTTACAACTGCGTCATAAGCTAGAGCTAACTGGTGTCTATCCATTTCTGCCATAAAAAATTTTTCGAAAAAAATCGATCCATAAGGCTTTACCCGGGGATACTGAAAAAAATTGTTTGCCGCGTTTAGGCCGATTTTCCCAAAACCGGTCACATATATAGATGTCATTATTCAGCTGGACATACTGCCTGTCTAGTGGGGAGGGAGGGGGGGGGAAGGACTACAGCCAAGTATTATTAAATCTGTGAAATATCAGATATAGACCAACTTGTGCTTGAACAACACATACACATAACCAATGGCATACAGCTTTATAACATCTCCTTAATGAAAATGCACACAAACACACACACTCCTACATTCAACAACAACAGAAAATGGAAGAACCGCTCCTGGACATACGAAGTGACGGACTGTTTCACTTCATCTCTAATTATATTCATAACTGCCTACTCATCCGAAGGTATCAGCACACTCATTCCCTATACTACTATACTACTACTATTACTATTACTACTATACTACTATACTACTACTATTACTACTACTACTACTACAATAAATTTCAATAATAGTGGGACTTAAAAACAACAGCTTGGAGACTTACTTGAACACGCAATCATCTGGTTGTTACTTGAAAAATGGCAACGAGGGCTATATGACAGCTCTCAGTAGCAGTTTGAGGTCTCCGGCTGAATGTGCACTGCTAGTGACTTCTAGGACATTGCGGTGTGAAGAGTGCGACAGGTTTCCCAAGCACTTGGCCACCATCCAGACATTACCTAGGCAACAGGCCAGTCATGTAACGCTATCTACCCTCACCATCCACAGACCATAGCTCACAATAGTAGAGTTATTTAAAGCACCATAGTACCAGAAAAACCATCAGTAACCTCCCTAATACATATACCCTTCCACTGCAATAGTCAATTCATACAATGGTCAAAGCATAAATAAATGCCTGAGCTCACACCAAATATGTAACACAACTTTCACTTGTGTGCAGGCACACATACTTACACCTCACAAGAAACAATTGAAATAAATAAAAATAAATGATACATTGACCAATTTATTTACAACTCATAAACATGCATTAGTACGCTTGTGTAATTTCCAACAGAACACCACAGATGCCAACAGCCACAGAAAGGAACTCAAGACAATGCACACACATCACATCTGAAGTACTGCAAATTAGTCTTTCTTGATTTAACTTCAACACTACAAAACAACAACAATATGAACTGTAGTTGCAGTTTTTATTGAAGATACATTTTGCTGATTGTGCAGAACAGGTCGTTGACCAGACCTCCCCTCGAGGTAAAGGGTCGGTGAAGGGGGGGGGGTGTCCTGCTAAATTGAACGAAATCCTGCTAAATTTTGTATCATGTCCTGCGAAACTTGACTTTCAGGTTGGCAAGTCTGGCCCCCCCCCCCTTCCCTTCCCTGCAAAAAACTTCATGCAAGCTAGCTGCAGATGTTGACCTATCATACCACCAGTGACCACAATGGCCATCCACAATCATTGAATATCCAGCCACTGCTGCAACTCCCAAAACCACCAGCAAGTTGTCAATGTGTGCCTGGCACACATGTGCTATGAAATCACCACCCTGCACACCTCAGTTCTAGAAATATCAGCCAGTAACTAAAAATCGGGGTCTCATGTAGCTCTTCTTCAACCCAAGGGTAAACAGGACAAGCCCCTGGCGTCCTGTCAGCATATGCTATGACACTCTATCACCAGATATAGCCAACACTCATATGTGACGGTTTGAAAAAAATCGCCTAAACGCGGCATCTAAAGTTTTCTAATTTATTCTCCAAGTAGGTGCACGGGCGCCTTTGGATGCCTTCCTCCTAATTTGGAAAGCTGTAGTACAGCCGTCTTCGCCCTACGCACTACAACACTTCAAGTATTTTTGCTAAACTTATTATTGCTGAGTTCGAAAAAACGGGGTAAAGGTGTGCTAAGGTCAGGGGGCCGTGCCTGTGGTCCCGTTATACTATTACTGCGTGGTCTCCGGGACACTATGGAATAAAAACCGGTTACAGGCGGATTGAAAGAAGTCTAAAAGGGCTTAATGCAGGGCTCCTTAAGAAACTATGATGGAGAGAAGTGCATGAGTAGTTGAATTATGTAGAAAATAGTAAGTGAATAGTTAGCTACAGTTTTTTCCCGCTGTTAGTGTGAAAAGCCCGGCCAATATAATTTCTTAGCAACTCTCCCTACACGAGGTCCAACGCCTACCTAGTGTTTTCTAGCCTCCTAGTGTGAGTTCTAGAGCACGCCAGAAGTACAACTGGGCATAAGCTAGCGCTAGCTGGTGTCTATCCATTTCTGGCATAAAAAATTTTCGAAAAAAAAATCTACCCATGGCTTTACCCGGGGATTATGAAAAAAATTGTTTGCCGCGTTATAGGACGCTTTTCCCAAAAACCGTCACATATAGGCCAACCACCAAAAACTAAGAAATCAGCTTCTATAAGTACTCAAGTATTCTACAAATTCAGTGGAGCCAATGTCCCCCCCCCCAACAAAGAAGATTATAAACTACGTAATTTCTTGCTATTCCATTTCACACCAAAACAATCAAATCATTATTCAGCATATTATTGTATTCATTTTCTGGCGTGTTAGACTGACCAACTACCCAACTACTGTATATTGTACTTAATTGCATTACTTTGGAGTGAATATTTCATGAGTGAGTGACTGTATGTCAAGTATGAGGTCTTTGAGAATTACTTTGACTTACTTCAAGAGACACAGCTGCTTCTCAAATGATGCATGCACTATTCTCAGGTCAGTCGCAACACAATGGCTCCAGCAAGAGGAAGGGGTGTAGTATTCAGCACAATATCCTAATATAGAAAATATCCTTGTATGAGGGGAAGAACACTACCCACTATAAATCGCAACAAAAAAAAAGACCATTTTATCGCCTACATAACTTGAACATGCTAGGTACCAAAATACTTCGATTCAAAAAATAATTCCAGCACTACTTACAAGCATTAGAATTAGGGAACTCCTCTCTCTCTAGCTCACGCAGATGGCGATTGGCCATTAGAATCCCGTGCGGTCGTGAAACACGACCACTCACTATACTATTCTCCGACGTGCACAATGAATGATTTTATTGAGGGGCGGGGCAGCTCGTGTAAAACCTTGCCGTCCCCTACCTATTGAGCTATTCAGTAGTATATATGTTGTAATCTCTATTACAATAATACTTTGAGTTCATATACAATCAATTAACTTCTTGTTACAGTTGTGTGAAACAAATTCGGATGATTACATAAATACATTGTCACAGACTGCACAAATGTAGCCACTGTCTGTCTCATCTAGGCAATAAACGTGACTCCATACACTACAGTCTTCGTTGCTGCATTGAATCCATTCATAAGTTTGAATATCATCTTTGTACATCCCAAAACATACAGAACAAACATCTTCATCAGACTCCCTATTGGTCTCCAACATTCTCTTTCTTTTAGGATATGTCTTCCCAGATCCTGAGAACTCTCCTGGTAGCTTCCTATTCACAGATGACGAAGGCACCACAAACGCAACAGGATTGTTGTTCCCCTTTGTCTTTTTCTGCTTTTTCTGCTTTTCAGCTTTTTTCTTTGCTATCGCTTCTTTCTTGGCTTCCCTTTCAGCCAACTTTCTTTTCTTTTCTTCTTCTCGAGTCACCCTTTTTTCCTCACGTTCTCTCTTTCGTCTAGCCTTTTCTTCTTCCTCGTCTTTTTTCTTCTGTTCTTTTTCCTGCAAAAGCCGACGGGACTCTGCACTGGTTAAGACACGAGCACACTTGTTGGATGCTTTTAATCTTGTTTTCCTGATAGGAGTTGGGTATGCAAGGAATTCAGTAACCGGTGAAGTCTGAGGAGTATTAGAAGCCGACACAACTACAGGCGGAGACTGAGGAGTATTAGAAGCAGATGCAGCATGGCAAGATTCACAAGAACTTTGACTTGAAACTGAAAGGTGACTAATCAAACATTCCTGTGAAGGCAGTTGGTCAATTGTGCCACTAGCACTGGGAGTCGGAGTTTTCAGGATGCCATCTAAAAAAAAAACATTATCTCTTTAAAAAACTAATCAACAAAGCCAGTACCTCAAACATAATGACCATGGGCACACCAGGCTCTAGATGTGGGAGGGGGAGAAGAGTAGTCTTGCGTAGCCAGACCCGCTACGTGGGGAAAGGGTCTGGGGACATGCCTATACCAAATTTGTTCTGATGCACATATGATGCAGCGGTCAATTACCGGTTGGGAATAATCGTGAGTGTTCAAACTCTACCGCAAATTGAATTCCTACGCATTTACAATTTGGTATAGGTATGTCCCCAGACCCTTTCCCCGTGTAACGGTTGGGTAAAGGGTCTGGCTATGCCAGACTAGGAGAAGCGTCAAGTGGGTAGTATACAGTGTTGCTATAAAGGAATTCTGGCACTGGGTCACTTGTTGGACCAATCCATAATATTGTAACTCAAATTTCATTGGACTTAATAACAACAACAACAACACCACTAATAATTGCTTTAATAGTATCACAAAGGGATTTTAATTCTAAACAAAGCACTGCAAACTGTACCAACATATTTTAGATTTGCATCGAAGAATCATTAACAGTAACTAACCATACAAATCGTTATACACTTACGGGGAGCTTGAGGGGATCTTAGAGAAGACTCTGCAAGCATGATCCGACTGGAACGACTTGGAGTAACAGCGCTTGTTACGCTTACCATGTCACCTAAGTGTAAAATACCTTCATTAAAACAACAAAATACTCAGTAGCTCGCAATATATCCAGTGGTAGATTCATAGGGGTTAGTTGCAGTAAAACCCCCTTTGAATGCAGCAATTAAGATTTAAGGGGGATCCCCCTAGTACTCATTGCTCCTCCTACAAACTCAAAAACACTATTTCGCCCCTCCTAGCTTCGTTTTCTATGTGCAGCCCTAGTCATGATATATGTTCCCAATATCTTCTAAACAGGAACTTCTGGAGCATTATAGATTAAGAAAACACATACGAGCAACAAGTAACTAGCTACAATTACAAATAAAAAACAAAGTTATGCGACTCTAATACACAGGTTACCAAATTTCATTTTAAAATTCAAAATCTGCCACTAATGACATGTAAGTGCATGTGTGTACTTTGTGTGTGCATTTATGGATGCACATTTGTGTGTGTGTACACATGCATGCACATCTATCCACGATTCAAAGTTTGGAGCAATAAATAAACAATACAAATAGCTATACTTACGAGATCCAGCATCTGACACATATGGTACAGACTGAGGTTGAGGGGATCTTGGAGAAGACTCTGCAAGCATGCTCCTACTGGAACGACTTGGAGTGACAGCACTTGTTACGCTTACCACGTCACCTAAATGTGAAACACCTTCTTAATTACAATATTAAAATGACTAATACTCAGTATCTTCAAATAGATCAACACTTGAGCATTTGTGTGCATATGTATCATCAACAAGGTTTGACAAAAAATACAAGAATTCGCTATACTTACGAGATCCAGTGTCTGACTCATATGATACAGACGGAGCTTGAGGGGATCTTGGAGAAGACTCTGCAAGCATGCTCCTACTGGAACGACTTGGAGTGACAGCACTTGTTACGCTTACCACGTCACCTAAGTGTGAAACACCTTCTTAATTACAATACTAAAATGACTAATACTCAGTATCTTCAAACAGATCAACACTTGAGCATTTGTGTGCATATGTATCATCAACAAGGTTTGACGAAAAATACAAGAATTCGCTATACTTACGAGATCCAGTGTCTGACTCATATGATACAGACGGAGCTTGAGGGGATCTTGGAGAAGACTCTGCAAGCATGCTCCTACTGGAACGACTTGGAGTGAAAGCACTTGTTACGCTTACCACGCCACCTGAGTGTGAAACACCTTCGTAATTACAATATTAAAATGACTAACTCAGTATCTTCAAATAGATAAACACTTGAGCATTTGTGTGCATATCATCAACAAAGTTTGACGAAAAATACAAGAATTCGCTATACTTACGAGATCCAGTGTTGTCTGACTCATATGATACAGACGGAGCTTGAGGGGATCTTGGAGAAGACTCTGCAAGCATGCTCCTACTGGAACGACTTGGAGTGAAAGCACTTGTTACACTTACCACATCACCTGAGTGTGAAACACCTTCGTAATTACAATATTAAAATGACTAATACTCAGTATCTTCAAATAGATCAACACTTGAGCATTTGTGTGCATATGTATCATCAACAAGGTTTGACGAAAAATACAAGAATTCGCTATACTTACGAGATCCAGTGTCTGACTCATATGATACAGACTGAGCTTCAGGGATACACAGAGACTTGCTGCTCAAGGAAGACTTGCTAGTTGGGTTATAATAATGTGAATTTTCCAAAATTGATGGACTCATTGACTGTTGTGGAGACACATAGGAGAATGAAGCTACAAGTGAAGGAGCAGGAGCACAATCAGGATGATAGAGCTGAAGCCATGCGACATACTCACTATCTTCAAACACATTGAAACCATTTTCCAGTCGGGTTTGAAATAATTTGATACTTTCCGGTGCAAAAACCGGGACTGATTCTATGTCACCATTAGCATGGTCATTACTTTGTGAACTCTCCTTCTCAGTATCACCAGAAAAACCAGTAGGAATTCCATCCTCATCAAGAACTTCATCCTCATCATCTGTCTCTTTCTCTGCAGTTACAATATCATCAGAAGTTCCATCAGGAATTTCATCCTCACCATCTGAATGAAATACTTCAGCTGTTGGCAATTTTTTGAGAAGTGCATCACGACTAAACGGATAGATTCCAGTGTTGCGAAAGCCCATGGAATGTTGCTAATAGACATTCCTTTTGACCAGGCACCAGAAAATAATTGTGAAAATTGATACTTTGACACTACTCTACCTGGGTTTTTGAACATGTATTTTCGACAGGCTTCTGACCAATAGGCTTTAAGCGGCCCAAAACAACTGGTGTCCAATGGCTGGCTATCAGCTGTAGTGTGAGGCGGTAGGCAGAATATCACAACATCATTATCTTTGGCACTTTGAATGAGATCTAATGTATAGTGCGAAGAATGACCGTCAAGCATTAGCAATAATGGGCGACTAGTAACCGCATGTTGCAAAAAATGATTAGAAAACCAAGTAGCAAACAATTCTTGATCCATCCATCCCGAATCCGACATTCCGTAGAGAGTTCCAGGGACTTCACCCCTACTTAACTCATGGTTGAACCTTTTACCCGAGAAAACTACCATAGGGGGAATTGCTTGACCAGCTGCATTACAGCAACCTAGAACTGTTATCTGTGTTTTATTACCAGAGCTAATCTGCCGAACCTTCCTTGTTCCTTTGGCTGACACTATACGGGGTGGCTTGTGTTCCAAGGGCAAACCCGATTCGTCACAGTTGTATATTTGGGATGGTTTGTCCTTCAAATTATATTTATCCAGAGTCTCCTGAAGTAAGTCAAAGTAATTTTCAAAGACCTCACGACTTGTCATTTTTTCCCGGGCCATAGAAAATGAATCTCCTTTGCGTAAACTAATTTCAGGCCATCGCTCACGAAAACGACACCACCAACCTTGAGAGATATGGTGATCTCCAAGCAGCCTTCCTTTTTTCTTCATAACAGCCTCAACAATCCTCAAAACTTCAGCTCTAGTTTTGCCATAGCCCATCTTGGAGCAGTTCACAAGAAAGTCAACCAGCTCTTTTTCCTCCTCTCTAGTGAGGTAAGATTTAGGGCCCATTTTGGTGCCGCGTATAACTCTTCCCGATAACCTATCCTTTAACGTCGTACGAGGGACCCCATGCGCTATGGCAGCCATGTTGATTCCCATTGAACCGTCCTTCACTGCCGCCATAGCCTGCAACATCGAGTGGTTAGACCAAGTGCAAAGCTTTGCTGGCCGCTTAGGGGCTTCGCGCCGACTACCTGGCGGTTGATTTTCTTTATTCCTATTTTTTCTTTTGCTAGCAGCAGCAGACAATCTCTTCTTCATTCTTCCCTTATAGTCCAGTCAATCTACAGAAAATTATAACTCAACCCCAAACAAATTGCAACAGAATTTTTTTTACTTGGATAGGGTACAGGAGATCTTCTAGTATAACATATCAAAAGTCCTCTAAAATCCACTGAGGGGAAAGTGGGGAAATCCTAATCACAATATACATACATGTATGATGCATCTCGTATGGTAAGGGTCGTCAAGAACCATTGCCAGGACATGCTACAAAGCAGGTAAGAAATAATCTTTGTGTAGCTGTACCCATACTAAGTTTATGACAAGGTTTCTAGCTATCTTAGATACTAAGTAGTAACTCTCAGCCACCCTTGAATGTGTATACCCAAGTAAATAATCTTCCCATTTTTCCCCCAGGCAATTATGAATACCCTAGAAGTATGCGTGCTCTGTGATCAAAGCCTATCCAATGGCTTCCCAATTGTGAAGCTGCGGCAAAAAGGGAGTGAGAATATTAACAAAGCTAGCAAGGCCCGTGGAAGTGTTGTAACAACTGAAGTAGACCAAAGTGTTCATACACACTGTCGAAAATCATTTATTGACCCAAAGCGTATATTGCGTGATCAAAAGAGAGAGCAAGTGCAGCAGTTACAATCCTCTTGCACTCTACGTTCAGAGACCTCCCGATTAAAATTTAATGAACATTGTTTGTTCTGTGGGGAATTAGCAAAGTATGAAAACAACAAACGTGGTAATGATATCTTTCCTGTGAGAACAAGTGACTTTCAAGCCAGTATTTCCAAAATTTGTGATGAGAGAGATGATGACTGGGGAAAAGTAGTGGCTGGCAGACTGGCCTATGTGATTGATCTGCATGCAGCTGATGCTTTGTATCATCAACAATGCAGTGTAAATTTTCGTACCCTGAAAAATGTTCCAAAACAGCATTCATCTTCTTCTGGTACTAAGCGTGTTAACTGTGGCCGACCAGAAGATCTGGACAGATCAGGTGCGTTCCAGCAGACGGTAGATTTCTTCAGAGAAAATGATGAGGAGCAATTGACAATTACTGACCTCATTGGAAAAATGCAAGAATGTCTCGAAGGCTCAGGTTATCAAGCATATAGTCAAGTATATATGAAGCAGAAACTGAAGGAAGAATTTGGTGATGAGATATTTATCACTGAACTTAATGGTAAGCCTGATGTTGCGACTTTTCGGAGTAGTGCTTCCTCTATCATGTTCAAGTTTTATAATGAGCAAAAAATTAAAGATTCCAAATCTGAAGTATTGCGCATCATCCATACAGCTGCCAAGTTGATTAGAAGCGATATAAAATCAATGAATAGTTTGTGTGATAATTATCCATCCACTGAGCAAATGGCAGACTCAGGAGCAGCTTTGAAGTACCTACCTGACACATTACAGGCGTTTTTACAGGTATTGTTTACTGGGAAAAACACAGAAATGAAAAGAGCATCAGTTGGGCAGGCTATTATGCAGGGCACTCGTCCAAGGATTATTCTGGCACCTCTGCAGTTTGGGCTAGCCTTAGAGATGCACCATAAATTTTCATCCAGGTTCATTGTCGACACACTCAATAAGCATGGGTTCGGGTGTTCATATGCAGAAATCCAAAGGTTTGAGCGTAGTGCAGCATTGCAGTGGGGAGAATTACCAGACCATAGGACAGGACAGGTCATTCAGTTTGTTGCTGATAATGTAGATCACAACATTCGAACCCTAGATGGCTACAATACATTCCATGGCATGGGGATGATTGCAACATTTACACCTGGAAAAATTGTTAGCAAACCCATCCCGAGAAAGGCAGTGACATCTGATGATATCAAGGCAATCGGTAGAATCAGCATCAAGAGCTACTTCCAAAACACTAGTGACTTGTCATTAAGTTTCCAAGGGCTTACTGTGATGAAGAACACTGATCTCACAGCTGACATTGACCTGCTCTGTGATATTTCCCTGCTTTTTCACTCAAAAAGACCCACATGGTCTGGTGTGATGCAAAGTGTCCATCGCGGAGTTCATCCTGAAAAATCATCAATTCTTTTCCTTCCTATGATTGACCTAGACCCCAACAATGTATCTTGTATCTTCTCAACTTTAAACTATCTCTGTGATCAAGCCAAAAAGTACAGTGTGACACCAGTAATCACGTTTGACCAACCACTGTTTTGGAAAGCTCTCCTCATCATAGAGTCTGAACTCACTGGAAGTGACCTTAAAGCAGTTGTTCTCAGACTAGGAGGCCTTCATGTTGAGATGAGCTTCCTGGGGTGTGTTGGTCATTTGATGGCAGAAACTGGGCTTGCGCAAGTTCTTGAGTTGGTGTATGCAGAGAATGCTGTGAAGCACATACTCAGTGGAAAAGCTATAGCTAGGGCTATCCGAGGACACTTTATGGTTCATGCTGCCCTCAATACAATGCTAGCAGCCAATGCCTACAACATAAAGGTTCCAATCAAGGAGGAGTGTAGGGATGAGGTCATTCTTCACCAGAACCTTATGAATGCTAGGAACCTGTATGAGGAGATAATGGTGGATGGTATAACAGAGGTGTATGAGGGTTACAAATATTGGGGGGGCTGGTGTGTGTTCTAATGACAATAGCATGGGACGTTTAGCCACAGTGAGGGAGAGGGTGCGGGAACATATTTTGTTTATATGCTTAAAGTGTGTGTTTTAGCTCTCCTCTCTTTCTGTATCTAGCCTAGTAAAAGTATGGTTTATACAATAATGATATAGCACAATACACAATCTTCATGAAAATACGCCAAAAAACTTTCTGCGTTCAGTGTTTACTGCAATGAACTCTTGAGCTATGGCAACCATATCACAGGAGTCAGTAATTTCTTTATGCACGTGCAGTATGAAGCAGTTATTGAGTCTTTTCTCTGACATAGATGAACGTAAACAAGTATTGACAACTTTCAGTGCTGAAAATGATCTTTCAGAAGTGGCTGATGTGATTGGTACGGTCATATACAGCCGTAAAATGTTGTGTACTTCTGATAGCATCGATTTATATACAGCCTGAGTGTTCATAGCTTCACAAATGGTGCGAATCGATGTCACCTTGCTCACATGGGGCAGGGCTTGTCTAATCAAGCTAGCCAAAAGAGGAAGTTGTATTTGAAGCTGGTCAAAGTCAATATCAGTAATGTAGCAAGAAGTCTTCAAACCTTGGAAGTTTTCATCATACCTGTCACCATTTGCAGCTTTCAAAAGAAGATTTTCAAGACATTGGATAGGAGGCAACAAATTATCTTGATCAAATCGGTCATTTAGTTCTTGAAGTAGCATGTCACAAACTTCAAAATACTGGTGACGATAGTAAGCTTTGGGGTCGCTAAATCTGTGGGGCTGGGTTCCATCATCTAATCTTGCTGGTGCTCTCCTATAGCGAGGTAGCTGTGGTTCACCTATGCATTCCTTCTGTGCTACACTAACAACATCATCATAGAATATAGAAAATGCTTGTTCTGTCCTTTGACGTCTATAAAAGGCCTTAGCTAAGTTTACTGCCGACAGTGCCTCCTGGAGAGTTGTGTCTTTGCCTTGAAGTGACACAGAAAGGGTTTCAGATGCACTGAATATCAAGTAACCAAGTTTCAACCCAAATATTGTTGAAAATTTCTCTAGAGCCAACAATAAGCCATTAGCTTTTAGCCCATATTCATCTCGGGTGGTCTGATAAACTTCTTCTAGAGTTTCCATTAATACACCATAATCACTCAATACAGCACCAATTGCAGCTGTTCGTGCAGTCCATCTCGTAGGACACAAGGGTTTAAGAGTAACAACACCAAAGTCTTGAGATTCAGTTAGTTTTTCAGAAAAAAGATGTGATCTTTTGGGGGAGTACTTAATCAATTTGACTATTTCCCTAACCAAGTCAAGTGCATCTCGTAGACAAGGCATTTTTCGACCAGCATCTTGAAGACATAAATTAAGACAGTGACCAAGACAATGTACAGGAAGAGCAGCTGGGATTTCATTCTTGATTCTGGTAGATAGACCATTTCGCCTACCTTGCATATTTGAAGCACCATCGTATGCTTGTCCTCTACACATAGAAAGTGGTAAAGAACAGCGAGTAAGAATATCAGTAAGCACTGTGTATAGGGTATCAGCTTTGGTGTTAGGGAGAGCATAGAGGCCAACTGGGTCTTCACTTATCTCATATTCAGCATTAACCCATCTAATGGACAAATTGAACTGCTCTCTGTTAGCAACATCAGTTGCCTCATCACCTATTATTGAAAACCAAGCAGGACTGTACTCCTTGATATTATCCAAGAGAATACGTAACACACTCTGCCCCATTATACTTATCAGTTCATTCACTATAACTGGAGATAAATATCTATTTTCCTTCATCCATTTCTTTAAATTAGAATCATAATATGAAAACATTGACATTAGCTGATGCAAATTACCCTCACTCTCTTTGTGCCCACGAATAGCTAGCCCTTGGCGAAGAAGGTAACGCAAACAGTGTAGCTGTTTTACTAATGCATCTCGTCTCTCACTCTGCTCTTTTTTAGCAGCTGAAACTAGCTGGTTGCTAACTGGTGTGGTTTGAACCATATGGCATTTCAAAATAGCTTCCTGATGAGCATCACACTGGCTGTGTGAATGGAATTTTTCCAATGCTTTCTTCCAGTTGTTAAAACCCGTTCTAGTAAAAGTAGGTTCTGCTTTACTACTAAAGGTTAATAAACCCTTACTTTCAGCACTTCTGCAGTGAAAACAAAACGCCTTCTTACATGTCACACAAATTGTTAACCACGGATAACTTTTGAACCACTTTTCCATAAAATGTCGGCCATTGTTGGACATGCAAGCAAGAATTGACTTGCTTGTAGGCTGGTAAGGCTTAGCATTATCCAAACAACAAAGTGATTGACACTCACTGGCAGACATCTGAGGGTTACTTGAAGTTGAGGCTCCTTGACCTTTAGCCTGGAGGTTAGCACCATCCCTATCCTGAAGTTGTGGATCATTATCAGGTCCCGATGTTGATGCCACAGAAGGAAATTTCTGTAGTAACTTGGCTTAGCACGCGAAGCGGCGCAAGAACCAGTCTGATACTTTTCATGAATAAAGAATGACTGAAGTTACAGAAAGAATAGACTAATATATGGTGTATTCAAAACCATGGTGTTTATGCATGCATTAGCTATGAAAGAGTTGTTAATTGGTGTGAAGTGGTACATGAATGAAAGTGACAAGAAGTGTTACAGTCGATGTGTCTCTGAAGTTCCTTAGCCGTTACCACAGCTAGCATATGGTCTGTGTTGACTAAAATGCAGTGTCAGAAAGTTAAATGAATTCTTTGAGGTTAACAATAGTGAAAAACTTGTTAACCTCAAAGAATCTAGCTAGCTGGCACTTCCAATTGCTGTGCAAGCATTGTACTACTTTACCAAAATACATCCTCAAATATTGGGGGGGCTGAGCCCCCACCTGAAAAATATTGGGGGGGCTCCAGCCCCTCTAGCCCCCCCCTTCCTACGCCACTGAAAGTGCTACTTCAACTCTATCCTCTAAAGCTCTGTTACATGAGATTGGTGACAAGATGAGTTCTGAAAAAGAAAGCATTAAAAATCACAGAACTGCTAAACTCTGGCTTCAATATATTGAAATGATAGACATTTTGCGTATGTTCATCAAAGCAGAGAGAATTGGAGATTGGAACCTGCACCTCCAGGCTGTTCAAGAAATGCTTCCATATTTTGCAGCAGCTGGTCATAATCTGTATGCAAAGTCTGCCTACATATACCTGCAGAAGATGCAGCAATTGCCAGAAAGCCACCCTGCTGTCTACAGCAGCTTTCTCAGTGGTTTTCATGTTGTGCGTCGGAGTGATCGCTATTGGGCAGGACTCTCTACTGACTTGGTTATTGAGCAGGTTCTCATGAGAAGCATCAAGACTAATGGAGGTTTGACAAGAGGCCATGGGATGGCAGAAATGCAACGTCTTGTCTGGTTGTTGTCTATGCCTGCCTGTGCAAACATCACCTATTCAATGCAAGAACTCACTGGGGTCTGCTGTAATACCAGCGAGCAACACAAAGATTCCACACAGTCTCGAATAAGACGTTATACTGAAGATACATTCAAAATTCTGAACACTCTTTGCGATCTGGATCCTTTTGGTCCTGATCCCTCCCTTCGAGGACTTGTTAGTGGGTTAACTGCACATGCTTCAGTCAATGTTGATGTTGCTAAAGAAGTTGGACAGTTGATTCTTAAGTCAATGGTCGGAAAAAGGCTAACAAGTATTTCCTTTGAGAAAAAGAAGCAGGCGATCACATTGGCATCAAAAACAGCATTACAAATTGATGATGAGTGTGTGCAAGTGGATCCACAGCTCATTTTCCAGAGACTCAGCTTGATAGCTATGAACGGATCAAATGAAGATCCTGCATCTTTGTTCAAGTACGAGTTGTGTACTCATCCAGCAGCACTTTTCGATCACTCATCTCTTCCATGGGAAGCTAACAAGCCAGCTCTTGCTGATGCTCTGTGGAAGCAGGTTAAGAATGAAAATGAAGTCCTTCTTGATCCTGTACATTATGTGCTTGATGGAGGGTCTCTGCTGCATCGACTACCATGGACACGAGGAGAGACGTTTGGGTGTGTTTGTAAAAAGTATGTGAGTTATGTTACAAAAAAGTATGGGAAAGCTACAGTCGTTTTTGATGGTTATGACAATGGTCCAGATATCAAAGATGTTACACTTAAGCGACGTAACCATGGAACAGGACCAACTGTAGCACTGAATCTCCAAACAGTTGTCACTCTGAAAAAGAAGGAATTCCTCAGTAATAGAGTGAACAAACAGAAGTTCCTCTCCGTCCTCAGTTCCCAGCTTGAGGAAGTTGGGTGCTCAACATCTCATGCAAATAGTGATGCCGATGTGCTGATTGTCAAAACTGCAATTCGATCTTCTAAGATTGTGAACACTGTTCTGGTTGGAGAAGATACTGATTTACTAGTTCTTCTCCTGTATCATGCAGACATGGATAGCAAGGAATTGTATTTCAGACCTGAACCAAAATCAAATGCAAGGAACGTGCGACTATGGAACATCAGGAAGTCAAAAGAAAAGCTAGGATCAAGCATTTTTTCGAAGCTATTGTTTATCCATGCAATTACAGGCTGCGATACAACGTCTAGACTATATGGCATTGGGAAGGCTACTTCACTTTTGAAAATTCGCAGAAATGAACTCTCTAAAATTGCTGATGTTTTCATGAAAGATGGAGTGCATAAAGATGATATCATCAAAGCTGGAGAAAATGCCCTTGTCATTCTTTATAATGGTGACATAGGGGAAGAATTAAATGCTTTGCGCTTCAAAAGATTTCAAGAAAAGGTGCTGAAAAGTTACAAATATGTTGATGCAAGTGATTTACCACCAACTTCTGGAGCAGCCAAGTTCCATAGTCTTAGAGCTTATTATCAAGTTCAAGTGTGGAGGGGAAAATCAGGACATTTAGACCCTAAGGACTGGGGTTGGGAAATCACCAATGACCATCTAATGCCTGTGAAGACAGATATGCCACCAGCACCTAAAGAACTGCTACGCATATTCAGATGCAACTGCAAGACCGGCTGTTCTTCAAAGAGGTGTACCTGTAGGAGGCATGGTTTGGAGTGTACACCTGCATGTGGAGAATGTAAAGGACTGAGTTGTTCAAATTCTCCTAAGCCTCTCGATGACGACAATAATTTGGACCACTAAACTCATCAAACTTAGCTTAATATCATTAGTTTTGTATCAAATTTTTTGATATTCTCAAACTCTGATTACCTTTAATTGATTTTAGAGGATTTTTGGTATTTTATTTGCGTAGCAACAAGTGCTGGCAATGGTTCATGACGATCCTTACCATACGAGATGCATCATACATGTATGTATAATGTGATTAGGATTTTCCCCACTTTCCCCTCAGTGGATTTTAGAGGACTTTTGATATGTTATGCTAGAAGGCCTCCTGTACCCTATTCAAGAAAAAAAAATTCTGTTGCAATTTGTTTGGGGTCTATCCACAAATTTACTGGACTATTAGGCCATCGCTGGGTGCTGTCATCGTAATATTAATTCATTAGGTAGAGATCGCCTCAAAGGTGATATATAATTTGGTAGAGGTCGACACCAAGTGCGGAATATATGGTAGAGGTCGATACAGCTGTGGTTCACAATGTGGGAATGGTTGCCACTATAACTACACAGAGTATTTGGTAATAGTCGTCAACCGGTGCGTTGATAAAGTATATGGTACGAGGTCGACACAAAGTGTGGTCGACTTTATATTTGGTGAAGTCGACGTTAGGTACCGGTCGACAATTGAGGGCTTACGCTAACAGAGAAAAAGGTACAGCCCATAAGAGAAATAGGTACAGCCCATAATTATAACAGGGTGAAGTCTATATATTTCAAAATTTGATGTGAAAATGATCTATAGTCTAGATAGGTTGTTAAAATTTGCCCCATCCCTCGCTCCCAACTTTGAAATAGAAATTACTCCCTTGTTTGGGTGATTTTAGTAAAATCCCAGATGCTGTTCAATATTAAAAAATAAAAAAAATAAAAAATGATACTGAAATGTTATCTTGCAGTTGAATTAATTTAACTTTTGTGATGTTAGTAATGAATTTGAAGCTATTTAGTAAAAATCATCAGGATGTAATTGTTAACTTTAAATTGTAATGTATTATGCAATGCATTACAGAATAAAACTTTGAATAAAGAGAGTGCAGAAGTAATTAACAGTACTATGTTTTTTAAGCAATATCCATATTAAATGCACTGGTTTCTTAATCACATCCACATTTATTAACTCACCCATTATTGTTATGATCACATCTACATCCTGGAATGACCAATGGAAAATTAGCAAACGTCTATTCTAAGATCTTCATTCGATAAAAAGCTTGAGTTAGATAGATTATTTGTGCATGTATTAAGAAAGTTACAGTGCACATAGAGTGCAAGCACTTGAGCACTTTAGCATTAAACTACCAAAAAAACAGCATGTATATTAAGCAGTCATTATGCAGTAATTGCATGCAAAGACAATATTAATATGAACTGTATTTCAATGAAAGATGATATGTCCTCTTGTATCCAATAATGCCCTTTCACCTTAAGACATTTTTCCTTGGTTCTGCTGATTCAATGACTAGATGACAAAAGCCAGAATAACGAGTGGCAGCAATCAAAGTATCTAGTTGGCGAGCGAGCGTAGCGAGCGAGACACTTACAGGGGTAAAAATGAAAAAATCGGGGATGTTTGTTTATTTATTGGCGAGCGAGCGTAGCGAGCGAGACACTTACAGGGGTAACACAATCGAAAATCGGGGATGTTTATTTATTTATTTATTTATTTGTATATATGTTTGGACGTACGTATGTAATTAAACGCGCGCGCTGGGAACTTTTTTCTTCAAAAAACACGGCTTTTTAGGCTTGACCCCAGTTTATTCTGAAACTGCAGGATTAAGCAAGCCTTACTTTATACTTAAAGCTCCAAAGTGTGAGAAAATTTCTGCGAAAACGCTTGCTTTTCAAGAAACTAAAAGTTGATTGGACCGGTTACTATGGCATTGAAGACCCTTTTCCAGACTTAATTTCAAAACTTCGCCGTTTTAGGGGGATACGGAGCTAACAAAACTTCGCCGTTTTAGGGGGATACGGAGCTAAAATTACAAATAATAACACTGGTTTATTTTTTACGGTAGCTGTGAGCTTGTTCAAGAGTTACTGGTGGTTGAGATTATCAGAATGGCAAAAGTTACCATTAATCAGGTAAGAGAGTGATTTTGTATTTGTTTGCTGAAATAAAAAGTCATAACGGCTATTATAGTTTTTGCATGAACTAAGCTAAAACATAGTAACAATACTTAGTTTTATGTTACCTAACTATCAGGCTCGCTCGCCATTTGTGCTCAAGCACACCACTAGTTTATTTATATATATGTTTGGACGTATGTATGTCATTTTGTACTTTGACCCTCCGTATTTTTGTGTTCGCTCGGCGTTCGACCCCGTCCCAAACTTCACTAAACAGAATCCTCTGGTTTAGCGACCATTACCCGTATCACCTTAGAAATTGAATTGTTTACCGCTTTGAATTCTTTTGCTGGTGCTGGGAGCTCCATTTCTATTCGAGTTAGTGGCGGTGGTAAGTTAATACACTATTTGTCACAGTTGTAGCACTACTCAACAGCATTTACTTGACAATTCATTGTCCACTAGACGAACCACGAAGGTAAGTCTTGCGTAGGTATGTTCAGTTATGTGAAAGTATTGTGCGTTACAACTACTATTAAGAATATCACAAAGAAAATTTTAAATAACGTGACTTGATTTTGTTGCTTCTTTTTCAATTCAAACAGTTGAGGGGAGTGGTTACTATGGCATTGAATCCCCTTTACCGTATATTAGTAATTTAGCAACTCAACTTTATTTTAGTAGTTTGAGTAACAACAGTGTAGTTTAAAGCTCGCTCGCCATTTGTGCTCAAGCACACCACTAGTAATATTACTTTAGAATTAGTGGTACTATAATAATTGTTAATAGAACAATGTTATAATTTTTGATGTGAAAGAGTTTAAGCTTGAGGATTACATTCAGTGAAGTTTGGGAAGGGGTCAACTACTGAGTTAAATCAAATACACTAGGTTCAAAGCACAAATTGACATACTTACATCCACACATTTATACAGACAAACAAATATTCCTGATTCTCAATTTATTCTCCCTGGACTTTCCTACAAGCTATAACATTTTTATTTTTTAAGGCTGAACTTATGATGAACAAAGATTGGAAAGAAAAGACAAGACAAACAGATTAGCTAGTTTGTTATTACAGTATCACATGCATTCAGTATGACCTAGCTAACTCTATACCACCAGTACTGGACATTCTTGAAGTATTGAGTTGTAGAACATTACTTGCATCAATAATTTATTTATTGAAGCAGAGCTTCTGTGGTGGCTGTAAACAGTTAGGAAACTAAAAGTAGGTGGAGTTTGTTTCATGTTAAAGTGATCAGCTTGTGATCTGAGCTATTTTATCACAGTGATAAGACAAGTTGCCTGCAGAAGCCACACCAATTGATAATTTGAAAAAAATTATTTTCCTCCATTAATTTAACCATAATAATTAATACTGAGGCAATGCATTATGCAAACACATTATATTTTATAAGTAGACAACCAAATATGGATTCATTTTTACTTGTTATTTAGTTATTATATCCTTGTTCACTTTTGAATACATTTGACATAACTTTCAATATCAATGTTATTTAAAGACCTATTTTATTATGATTACATAAAGATGGTTATGATAGCAATGTTCACAAGAGCAGTGCTGTGGTAAACAGCGACCAAAACAATATTCACATTGTATGAAACTTGGTGCATTATTCTGCACACTGGTTGAGCATGATATGTGATGAAGCACAATGGTAAGTAATCCTTAATAATAGAACCATAATTTTATAGGTAAATCTCCAATGACCTCGCTGTAGGGATGATGCTTTACCAAGTAATTTGTAATGTAGTTTTATTGCAAAGGTTAAGCACAGTATGTGGCAAAGCCTATAAATAACAATAGAGTACAATGGGAGCATATGTAACTTCATTTGCCAGACATTATTTACTCTAGTTATTATAATTTAATTCTGTATCTCCTGAAGAAAATATGATGTATTTAGCTACATTTTAAATGAGAAATGTACATGCATGACATTTTAAATGTGTTTGTAATGCAGTATATAATGTAGTACTAATTTTCAATAATATAATTCATTACCTATCTGGATATTGTATTCAGAGCTTGTGTTATTTAAAAAAAATTGAGTAGAATAATGATAATTTTCGTCAAGTCATTGTAATTTGATAGAAAAAAGTACCAATAAACATTTACTCAAGCCAAGCAAGACAGTGCTTAGTACAAAAATGGAATGCAGTGGTTCCCAATTTTTATATAAGTCTAATGTAGTCCTGAAATTAATGGTGTAAAATCTTGTGAAATTACTATTTCGAAAATTTAAATATGAAAGATACAGGAATTAGTGAAAAAATTTTAATTCAAACTTCATATTTTGGCTGTAAATTCTATGCCAGTAGGGTAACTATTGGGGGATTGAGAAGCCCATGCCCCCCACCCCAAATTTTGCTTACGACATCACTTTAATTAATGTAATAATGTTCAAATTATTCCATAAATAGAACCTACAAGTAAATAAATATCTCATGCATAGTGAATTTTATACTCGAAGATGGTGTATGTCAGCTAGGAAACACTCCAAGAGATGTTTTGAAGAGTTATAGTCTACCAATTAAGTGGTTCAAAATTTGTTTCTTCTCTCCCTCCGAAATTTCATATAAAATTATCCGCTTTACTAAACCTTATTCGATACGTTTTTAATGATCTTTACCCGTATCATCCAATGAAATTGAATTGATTACCTCTTTGAATTCGCTATTGTCCAGTGAACAGGTGTATGTGAAAGGCTTGTGCAATACTACTACCCCTTAGATAAAAAATAGTACTAAGCAAATGTTTAACTAACATTATATTATTAGCTGCCAGTACATAACATTTTTGGCTACTATAGTTGTAAGCATGTCTAAAGGTTAGGTTCAAACCAGCACAGTAATTACATAAAAAATCCTCTTCTTGTTGTTTAGTTTTGTTTTGTTGATAAGTCAAACAGTTGCTGTGAGTGGTTACTATGGCATTGAAACACCTTTACTGTATTATACGTAAATTAAAATTCCAGCGTTTTTTTTAGTAGCTGGAGTGTTAGAAATTACAATTAATCACAATGCAGTAGTTTTGTGTAACTCAACTAGGGAGGCTTGCTTGCCATTTTGTGCTCAAGCACACAACTAGTTTTAAATTTTGTATAAATCAGATAACTTGTACTGATATAACCTTAAAACTTCAACATTTTTGGGGAAAAGTTTTAATTAAATTTAAAATAATTATATAATTATTATTTATAAGAATAATAATGTTATAGACTCTATCAGATGAGTACATGTAGCATTAGGTATGAAATAATTTGGGATTAAGTTTGAATAGGTGTTATTCAAAATAAAAATATTGAAAGTAAGAATATTGAAGATTATAATAATAATGTCACCATATTGCAAGAATGTTGTAATCTAGCTATATTGTTATGCTGTAGAATTATAGACACATTACAATCATGTGGATATGAGAAGTATGTGCCTTGAGTATTTTAGTATTTCACAGTAAAATTGTTTTATGGATAACAGATTTATAACTCCCTCTATATATTCAAGTATTATTTAATTCAAGGCCAATTTTGTGATAACTCTTATTTGCATAGTGTGCCTCTGTGCTGCAGTAATTTACCCTTCTAAATAGTGTATAGCTTAATTGAGAGTGTTGTCCACCATAGCTGTTATAATAATCTCTATATACAATAATTGCTCTACATAACTAGATTTAGTAACTAGATACAAAATATTATACGTAAAATGTTAAAATTCTAATTTTATGGTTCATGTTTGTGATGTAAAAGTGATTACAAATTATTTTTAGTCTCTTGCAGTCTCTTTGGTATCTTCTAGTCTATTTAGTATCTGGTAGTCCCTTTCAATCCATAGAGTGTCTTTATGGACTTAATTCGGACTACTTAGACTGTCAACATCCTGTTATAGTACTGGTGTGATATGCACAATAACGTGACGTTTGATTACATTACTTGCTCTACACATTTGCACATTAGCATGTATATTATTGACACACAAACACACACACATTTTTGTCAGGTGACCACAACAAGCTAGAAATTGCTCTCGAGTATTGGTGATAAAATCAAGCAGTTTAGACCTATTGGACCCAATACTTCCAGAATACCAACACACTCTTATAGAACACTCACCACACCATAATTGTAATGTGTCGGGTAACTCCTTGATCAAAATGACCCTTTGAACCCTCATTCACAGTTGGTCCAAGTCAGAGACATCAAAAGCAGCTCCACTCACCCATTTCACTACAAAGTAAGCAAATGCACTGAAGTGAATAAAGGTTAGTAACCATCAAATTTAACATACATCCAGGCTAATCCCACACAGAAATTGAAACTTTTAGAAACAGTTCATCAAACTCTAGCCAAGAGAAATATTGTCTCCTCAACTTATTCACTAGCCATGGCAGTTCTGTATCTTTTGATTGGAGTCATTTGAAACACAACAAGAGGTAGGGGTATCTAAGAATTCATCTATAACAATGCAGAGAGAGCTGGGTCAAAACAATGTGGTGAAGAAAAATTAATTAGAGAGGTTGACCACAGAGAATAATAGACTGTATAACAGAATTTCATAACTAAAATTAGATAAGCCTAGAGGAAGATATGGACAATGTGACAGTTACAAGTCCCCAATGTGTGGACAATACATATTTCAATTTAGTGAACCAGGCATAAAAAATGTATCCTTTGAAAATGACATGTCATGAGAATTGATTATTTAAACTGATCAAAAATTTTAAAGAGATAAATTACACAGACAGAAGTTGCACATTATAAGCATAAACTACAAATTTTAACCCCAGGATTCAGTTTCGATCAAATAAACTCATTCACTGTTGCATAATAGTATTATCCACAACAGCATAGCAGGAAGATTCACAGAAACAGAATATATATATTTGCGTGTATCTACAGCCTGCAATCTTTTATTAATTAAGAGATTGTGTTGTGATATTATGTACTCCATAGACAAGAAATAGTCAGAGAAATTAATACTGCTGTAGCTATGATAATAGGGTGTATTGGTTAAAATTGAGGAGTTCACAATCAGTATGGGTCACAGGATTGTCTTGACAGTGAATAATATGCAGTAGTTCAATATGATGGGTTAGATAAAGTCATTGGCTTCAATATCAATGTTGATGTTGTAATATACTTTTAGGCCTTATGTATAGAAATTTGAAAGTAAATAGCTGCAGGCAATAGCACCACACGAGTTCCCAAGATGTCTTGTTGAAGTAATTATATTAATGTGAGATTTCATATCAAGTGCATTTATTTGAGTTATAAGAAGAATAAAATTATTGCATTCATATTCTCAAAGTTCAATAGAAGAGAAAGTAACTCTAGCGTGAGCCTAATAGTTGGTGAGATAAAGCATTTTAAAGCTGCCAAAACCTAGAATATCATTCTACCTCACCACTGTTTAAAAAAAAAAAAATTATAATGTCTAAAGGCTGAGAAATAACTTCATATTATTAATTCATGTATTTTATCAACATTTCATAACTTGTGATAACTGATAATTTTTAATCTGTTGTGGTGTGGCTTGGTCAATTCTAGTGTAGTCAATCAGGATTCTGATCGTCCAACATCTTCAGGAGGAACGGCCAGGTAGTCGCTGCCACCATGGAAGTTCTGCATTCAGTTGAAGGATTAAGTTAAGCTAGCTCTCCAATAGACAACATTTAAGCTAAGATGTATTAGCAGCCACTTATATATAAAACCACTTGCAAGCAAAATGACATAGAAAAAATGAGTTACGCATTGGGAAAATTTCGTAAGTTTACTGACTGGATGATGTCAGAGTTCATGACCACTCTGAGATGAGAAATACACACATCACAAAGCACTTAATGATGAAACCTGATAACTCACTACTTTTTCAGCAATAATTTGGCGGCAAAAATGATTCGTTCATATTCTTTTTTGCTGTAGTTATAATTAAGTAAATAATCTGTCTTTTGTTGACACGGGATACCATTTCTCTATATGCAATAGACACTTGATTCATTAACAATTCTACTTATCTAATTACTTAGCTAGTTCAATCACAGTTACATAATGATACCACACTGTACAGTATATGTGAAGCCCAGCCACTATCTTCATCAGGCCTTCAGTAGCATGCATGCAGCTTAGCTAACAATGAACAACAGTCTACTATACTTCAATTTTACAGGTTCACTGAAGACAACTTCCACAGAGGTGTGAGGTAAAAGCCGACTAGAGTGCGCGCAGGCATCGCTAAGGTCAAAGGTGAGAGTCAGTCCCACAGACTCCTCTGTGGTTCATGCGGTTGTGGTATTTGTTCCTCTCGGGAGAAGTTTGTGTAGCTAAGTACTTATAATAACCTTCTCCCAATTTCGTAAGTTTGAATACAATTATGTAAGCTAAACCATAAAGGTGGAGGAAATCTGTGGAAGAAACACATTAGACCCACCTGTGCACTTATAACTCAATAGACTCCTAGGTGACTGCTATCTTTTTGTATTTTTAAGTCAATTATTTGCTAGTGGTAGTTTTGGTAGAAGCATAGTGAATAGTTGATACTATTGTGTTAAAATTAGTTTGGCCTAGGGATGATCATGTCTTATCAAGAGAGACATATCTTTGTTGTGCTTGTGTTGCTGCAAATCCAACTTACATTCTGGATTTTGTCTAATATTTATGGGATTTTAACCTTTAACAACAGAAAAATCATATCCTAACAACCACAAATATTGGAGAGCAAAATGTGGAGTTGCTATAATTGTAAATGATGAATTTCATGGAGACATACACTCATGACTGGTTTTCTGTGTGCATCATGTTTGTGTGTGAATGTTATACTACCTACAAACATCCTTGCTGATCATGAAGGTAAAGGGTATTCTTGTGCATAATCTCAGAGTGTGAATCATATTATTTAATTAATTACTCTGTGTTAGCTACAATATCTTCACAATGTTATTTCTAGGTACACGACCCGTGATAAAACTCATGTCATGATATGGGTGTTATCTCACTATGCTTCAGGTGATAAATCACTTTATTATGTACTGAGAACAAAGCGTAACGCCTATTGACACACATAAAATGCATTTAAGTATGCAGGATGGGGCTTAAGGCAATTTTTATCTGCATTGAGAGTTTATGTGTTGGGTTGTTACATTCCCCCAGGTAATAAAAGTGTTTATTTCACAAGAAACTTGTTACTATGGTATTTAAATGATCAGTACAAAATTTTTTTTATAATTAATTGGGCACAATGGAATATTAATCATCTGAATAGCTGTGCTTGTGGCACTGGTGTAAATACTAAGCTAACAAACTCGTGATACTCTCCTGTACAAAATTAATAAAAATGCATTATTAATGGGTGTTATCTTGCGCTGCAGGCTCATTACAGTCTGATGATACTCATTACTCTCTGATCACTGTTGGTTATTGCAACTGTCTAGTTTATCAGTTGTCTGTGTTGTTCAGGTCCATAGGAGCCACAACGGCCATGGTTGTACAGGTTTTTCTAGCAAGTGGGTGTGGCAGATAAGTCAAGGACGACCATTACCGAATTTCCAACCTTTTACATGATGATCTTTTCTTCATTTCTGGACACGTACTAACAATGTCGTGATTTTCCATAGTCTTAGAGCTTATTATCAAGTTCAAGTGTGGAGGGGAAAATCAGGACATTTAGACCCTAAGGACTGGCATAGTTCCCAACCTCAGTGAACAATTGGTAGGGACATTTTCTTCATTTTTCTTATATGATAGGGACAAATTTAAGGTGCAATAGGGACATTGATAGGGACATTGCCTTAATATAAAAATTACCTTAATTGAACATAGTTTTTGACACCATTTAATTTATTTTTTGAATTTTAAACAATCAGCACAATGCACAATGAATATGAGTAACTAAGCTAATGTAACTGGACAAAAAAAGAATTGATATGATTATTAAGGTAAGTTTAATTGTAAGTTTAAGGTAAGTAAGTTTAATTGTTGATGGCTTGGCTTCTTTTAACTACTTTAGAAGTGGCTTTCTTGCAATCAAGCAATAAATCATTCGGCAGCTCAGTATCAATACAGCAGTCTTCACAATTCAATTTAATTGACATTAAGGCTGTGATAGTTGACTGGCTCAAATTAGAACGCTGGTCGGTATGTATTTTTCGTAACATAGAAAATCCTCGCTCTGCATCAGCATTGGAGGCTGGAATTGTCATGAGTCCTATCATTAGCTTGTACAGTAAAGGAAATCTTGGCTGACGATCTAGAGTCAATAGTTGACTAACCTTTCTCCAGTATCTTCCTATCTGTGGCCTTTCAATACCATCAGCTGCTGTGTACATGTCTGGTGTAGGAAGATCAGCTGATGAAAGAGTGTAGTCCAAACACTCTTCCCGAAGCTTATCAAGAGAAAAGGTGTCTGATATTTCCAGTTGAGGAAAACGTTCAGCTAACTTAAGGGCAATACTTATAGTTGTTGTAGATGTCAACTTGGTAGGCAATAAAATTTCTAAGTCACGAAAAAGACTATCACCGAAAGGAAATTTTTGAATCATCTTTTTAATAGATGTGACATAAAACTTTCTTACTGCTTAAAAAAATGGCTTAGTATTACGTTCTTGTTCAAATACAGATATAGCGGCCCATGTTTCTGTACCAATGCCTAAATGCTCATTTTCTAACTGGCTATCAAATTTCAGATTTTTCAAATTTGTTCCTGAAGCTTGAATGGAAGCTGAGGTTAACAAATTGGCAGCATATAACTTAACTAATCTATTTATTTCAACATAGAGCTGACAAGTGGTATTTTGATATGATTTTTGAAAGATGCAATTGAAGCGATCTATATGTGGCAGGATGTAGGAGAGAAAGTAAAGAAGAGGCAGAACTAAAGGATCTTCAAGTCTAGCAGTAATGCTTTCAACCTTATTTGTTCTGTTGTCACAGGTCAAAAAATATGATTTTAACCCTTCATACTGATTTATATATCTGCGGACACATCGCAGGAGACTCAACCAGCGCGTTGTACTGTGCTTGAGAATGACTTCAGGCTCAGATGTGAACAAAGACTGCCATAAATCTGTAAATTGTTGCTTTCTCTTGCTACTATGATAAAAGTGGTAAAATACATCAACAAAAAGTTGATCAATATCTATAGGTAAAGTTTCCATTCCAGCTTTAACCACAAGATCTGCCAGATGACATATACATCCAACATCATGCAAAAATGGATTCTCATCTTTAATAAGCTTTTTTACACCAGATCTTGCTCCCTTCATCACGTTTGTGGTGTCTGACATGAAAGAAACAGCTCTACTAAAGGTGAGGCCAAATTTATGTAACAACTCTTTCAAAGCACTAAAGAGATTATTAGCCGTACCAATGTTTACAATTGGCATATCTAAAAATCTTGTCCGAATGTCACCTACTTCTGAATCAAATACTCTTACTAGGATTATACATGATTTGTCTGTTTTATCATTAGACTCATCAATCATTATAGAAAAAGGATTAGAAAGATTTTTTATTAATTTTGATGTAAAATAAGGAGCAAGAGCATCTGTAACAATTGCTGCACATTTTGTACGAGCACAAGAAAACTTCTTTGCAATTTCCGAGTCCTTGAAAATCTTAGTAAACAACTGTGTTGCATGATCACTATTGAGAAATGCAAGGTTATGTTTGCTCACAAATAATGCCCAGCGACTTTCAGCTTCTATAACACTCTGACTCTCAGAAGGCTTATAATAGCTGCAAATAGATTTCGAGGAAGAAGCTGATTTGGCCATTTCCAAGTGATGCTTTGAAGTCACATGCTTCGTGATGTCATGCCTTCCACCATGGGACACCAACAGGTCTAGCCCACAAAATATACATCTTGCATAGATATTTCCTGCAATTTAAAATTACTTCAGCTAGCTACATAACCTAGCTGAAAGATATCCTAAGCTTAGTACTTACCTTTAGAGCTGGCAGTAATTCCATCAAATTCAGTCACCCACTTGCGATCAAAATGACTTGCTCTTTTTGGCTTCTTAGATCTAGGAAGTTCAGCCATCACTAGGAAAAAGATTAGTCACACTAGAAAATTAGCCACTTCCAAATGAGCACGGGGGAAAAGTATTACATCATAAAATATCACGAGATTTTTTTGCTGAATTGGCATTTATCGAAAAGCTTAGTTTGTCGGGACAAATTCATCCTTTGAGCGTGTACCGGGACCGATGCAGAAATATCGTGAGTGTCCCGACCAAATCGGGACGGTTGGGAACTATGGACTGGGGTTGGGAAATCACCGATGACCATCTAATGCCTGTGAAGACAGATATGCCACCAGCACCTAAAGAACTGCTACGCATATTCAGATGCAACTGCAAGACCGGCTGTTCTTCAAAGAGGTGTACCTGTAGGAGGCATGGTTTGGAGTGTACACCTGCATGTGGAGAATGTAAAGGACTGAGTTGTTCAAATTCTCCTAAGCCTCTCGATGACGACAATAATTTGGACCACTAAACTCATCAAACTTAGCTTAATATCATTAGTTTTGTATCAAATTTTTTGATATTCTCAAACTCTGATTACCTTTAATTGATTTTAGAAGATTTTTGGTATTTTATTTGCGTAGCAACAAGTGCTGGCAATGGTTCATGACGATCCTTACCATACGAGATGCATCATACATGTATGTATAATGTGATTAGGATTTTCCCCACTTTCCCCTCAGTGGATTTTAGAGGACTTTTGATATGTTATGCTAGAAGGCCTCCTGTACCCTATTCAAGAAAAAAAAATTCTGTTGCAATTTGTTTGGGGTCTATCCACAAATTTACTGGACTATTAGTTTATAAGAATACTTTCAAATAAATGAAAAATATTATGTGCATCTACTATAGCATCGATCTTCTGTACCTTGCTGTTTTCACCAAGAAAATTTAACAAAACTGAGGTTGTTAACACAGACGTATAATAATTTATCTAACTGCACTTCATATGCAAAAGAATACAACAGATGCACTGAATCTTAAACTTTTTCAATCATCTTCGCACTGCAAAACACTATTGGACAGTTACCTTTTTTTATCTTTTTTTTTTCTCTCCAAATGTTAGGCTTCATTCAGATTTGCACACTAGAACATCCTTGGACAGTCTTTTCCAACCAAGTGATGATAACTATAAAGTTAACTGGTAAGTATAATATGTAAATTATTTGGAAGTAATTTTAAAACAGTATATTGTATTGTTTCACAAGATGAGTTTAAATTTTTATATGTAGAAGAAATAGAAGCTTCATATTATGATGAGCAAGGGATATTAAATATTTTATTTATGTCTTGTTAAAATTTGGAGACATATTAAGGCACACAAAGAATTAAACTTTAGTGATCAGAATTTACAGAGTTACAAAGAATAACATGGTGTCCCGTGTGCTCTGCTCATCTTTTTGTATAGTGAACTGCTATGAAACACCTTACAACAGTCAATTATGGACAACTTTAGATGACTAGCTATGTATCGTGACTTATAACATTCAGAAACGTGCTATCTTTCAGATTACAAGACACAAATTAATTGATATAGTATATCAATAATTATGAACTCATAATGTAGGAAGCTCTAAAAGATATATCTACAGAAGCGGCAAATTAAATATGTCTATATCTTGTTGCCAATTCAACTACAAGGTTAGGTTCATCTGTAAGTAAAATTAATAATTCATAATATAATAGCCACAGTACATGTATAACAATTTGTTTTAGTTTTCAAGTTATTGGCAATATTTTTGAACCCCCTTGAAACTCAAGTTTCTTTTTTGCTGACTCATTCAGCTGGGAAAGGGTTAAATAATGTGTTTGTGTGTATTCCTTAACATTTTAATGTATAATATCTCTTAATATCGACACATTTTGTACACCTGTTTATTTTCTGCTTGTGAAATTAGCACTTTCCGAGTTATTTTTCTAATAAACTCTCAAAACCACAAGCATAAGGATTACAATATAAATAAGCCATTTAATTTCATTCATTCTGTTGTCAAAAGAACTTCAGTGAAGGTAACCAGTGTACGAAACTGTCCACAATTTTAACTCTTTTGAATATTACTTCATTTTTTTGTTTTTGAACTGTAAAAACTGGTCAAATTTTAGGAATTAAAATAGAAATTAACAATCTCAAAAAATTGGATGCAGAAAAAGGACACCAAAGAAAGTGAAAATGAATCATTGTTCAAGTTTGCAAATATCATGCAAGGCCACATCTACTATTTATATTATAAATGAATTATGGAAATCATATATAGCTAAGTTAAATATGAGTTGACTGCAGTAATAGCTAGGACTTTTGTCAATTAGTCATTTTTTTGCAAAATAACCAGAGTTTTATTCAAATATTATAAACTGGTAGTATTTGGGAATAATTAACTGCTATATTGTTTTAAATCGTTAACAATAACATTTGTTATTATTAATACACTACACAGTTCATAATTTTATAATCAATGCTTTCATTATAGCAATGTTTAAATAATTAAATGATAACAGCAAAATACAAGTTATATCAGAATGACTATACATACTGTGGTGAACCAGCACCACATTCTATAAACATCAGCCCAATACCTATGAACATTTAACACTTATTCAGTAGTCAACTATTCTAGTTAATGCACACACATTACATCATCTGTAATTTCTATGTCATACTACATCTGAGCATGCTTGGTAGAATACCCATAAAAGGGCCTACCACCCATGTGCTAGCTCAGTTACGACCATGCTGCCTAACCTTTTTCTGACTTGAACCTATAACAGGCTTGAAACTCCTGGGTTTAGGGTTGAGAGGAAGCTTTGAACTGCTTGGGAAGGTAGTTCTGTAACTCTGGTGGCAGCCTATTCGGTCTTGTCTCCCACCATAACTGGTTAAGCCTTCACAGCCTACACCACACTTGGTGCCAGCGGTGGTCCGACTTCATCTCCTGTTGCCGGATCTTTGGAGACCACCCCGACATCGAAACATACTCCTACGTCAACTACAAGTTTGTCTGATTCCTGTTCTTTTCAGAATCGGTTTCAGCGTCATCCTAACTGGTTTCTCGAACTTTGCTAGCTATTTCTCTTGTCACAATCATTGTCTTAAAATCTTCAACTGTATCGTCCGTTACTTCGTTACGATTTTCTGCATCTGTTGGAAGCAAGCAGCCGTATTACTGCGCTCCACTTCAGCCTATTGTTTTTGTAGACGCTATAAAGTCTTCAAACGATTTAGACTACCGCTCCAGTTTTTCCACACTCCTATTTGCTTACCTGACGACTAATTTGGATTTTTTTTTCGGTTGGACCAAACGCAAGCTTACTGCCAGTATTGCAAGTTAAACTATATTACTGTTATTATTTATTTCATTGTTATCGTTGCCTTCATTGTTTGTTTTTCATTGCTGTTTTTTTTCATTGTTGTTGGTCCTTCATTGTTGTTGTTATTTTTTTTGTGTTCTTATCTGTGTTGTACTGAACGCTGTTGTATTTTCCCTTTTAATTATTTGCCATTTGTCAGTCATTGTTATCTAAAGGCATGAATACCAGAAGTGGACGCCCCGTGGGAATCCTAATCCTTCACCTTTGCCTTCTGAAGACGCTATCTTCAGTGACTCTAGTTCCTCCTTGGCATTACCTTTGTCTTCAAATTCCTCTTCAGCTTCTCTTTCGGGGTGCGAGTCTTCCACCTCTACTGTTGTCCAAAATGATGACCTGGCTAACTTGGAAAAGGATAAACCTGAACTTCTGCCTTCCACTCCGCCTAGAGCCAAGCCCACTGACTCTTCCATGATTGCTCAAGCCAAGATATTGGCCAAAGAACTAACCACTACAGGTTTAGACCCTACCGTTCTTCTTCTGTCGAAACTTCTTGACAAGCAAATGGTGACATCTCAACCTATGTATGATCTTTCCGGTTCTCTAGTAAAATCCATTGGTCCTATAGAGCAAGGTGATAATATTTTTGTTTTTCTAAACAGATTTGAATATGGGATGAAATCTAATGGTGTTCGTCCCTGTGACTGGATTAATATCTTGCCCAAACTCTTACATGGCGAATTTAAGGAAGCCTACTTTAACTGTATTACTAATACCACCTCCTACCATCGCATGAGGACTATTCTCCTTAACACTGGCGGGTACTCGTTAAACAATTGCCTTTCCTCGTTCCCTGTCAAATTCAGACAATCAGGTTCCCAATCAGTGATGCAGTTTTTCAATAATTGGAAATATAGATATAGTGTAATGTTGTCACAATTGTCCTTTTTGGATGTGTTTACTGAGGACCAACTTGATCTAATCTGTCAAGGTGTAGCTGCCCTCGGCATTGTTGCTGGCATGCCAATTGATGCATGCAAATCCGTGCTTGACAGACACCACAATTCGCCCCAAGCATTCGTAGAGGATTGTGCTTCTTCCCTTTGTTCAGCTGATAGTGCATACAGACCATACCATCCTGGTTCTTATAATTCTCACTCACCCCCCAGATATAGTAATCACTCTCAGTCTCATAGAAATTCTGTGTTCCATCATGGTTCTAACCGTCATCATTCCAACAATTCTCAGAGACCTCATTCCAACTACTCCACACCTTTTTCAAATTACCAGTATCAGCCTCGACCTCAGTACCAGTCTCAACACCAAACGCCTACAACCCCTCCCACTCCAGTGCCCAGAAGGGATATTTCCGAGGTACAATGCCATAAGTGTGGGGCCTTTGGACATTACGCCAACAGGTGCCCTGACTCCTCTTACCATCAATCTTCTCACCAACCCTCACAACCTCAACCCATAACCTCACCCCAACCTAACCCACCTCCCAATACTCCCCGTCCAGCTCCATCCCCCAGATCTCAACCACCCGGTAACCATCAACCAAATTCCCAAACATCCAATCCTACCTCAGCATATTCTGTGGAAAAATTTGAATCCTTAGTTCACTCCCCTTTACCAGCTCACACCAATCCTGACTCAGAGCCATTGAACAAGTTTGACGATGATTTTATTACACATGGTCACGTTAATGGTGTCTTTACCCCTGTCATTGTTGATTCAGGTGCTAAGCGTTCTCTCGTTTCATCAGATTTCATTACCTCAAACCTTTCTCCTGTTTCATCGGAGTCTCTTTGTGGCATCTCCCGGATTACCTCTACTTTGCCTGTGTATGACCTTGAAATTGATATCCCCACCATTAGTGGTGTAGCTAGATTTGCAGCATGCCCTACGTTACCACCTAAAACTGTTCTCTTGGGCATAGATTTTGGTCGTGACAAGTTTGTGCAGTTGATTAACTCAATCAAGCAGAATCCTTCTCCCGTTAATACTGTTACAAGAGCCATGCAAGCTGATGACCAATTATCTGAACACATTTCTGAAGCCTTACATGCATCAGAAGGATGCACCCCTGTGTCATTTGATGACATTTCGGAGTCTGTCACTATTCATGACAGCTCAGCTTCTGACGTCCTAGCTGGGGAGCATAGCTCCAACCCTGACAGCACTGGTTTCCAGAACAAGCTAATTCCTGTGTCATTACCCTCCTTGTCCTTTGATGGTGTTAACATGGATAAGTTTATAGAATTGCAGCATCGTGATCCTTCTCTATTACCTTTGTGGGACTTAGCACACAAGCATGAGAAAAAGTTTTTCATTGTAGATGGTTTGTTGATGTGTTTGACTACTACCCATAACACTGTTTCCAGCGCATTAGTGGTCCCTATTGACCTCAGGCACAAAATTCTTGTTGTTGCTCATGATGGTCTCGGTCATGGTGGTGTCAATGTCACAAGAACACTCATAAATCGCCATTTCACTTGGCCCAAGTTACTTGATGATATCAGATCATACATCTCAGCCTGTCCTATGTGTCAAAAATTCACCAAATCAAACAATATCAAAGTACCACTAGTAGAATCAGAGATAATTTCAGAACGTGGTGAGAAGTTAGCCATTGACATTGTTGGGCCTTTGCCTAAATCTAAAGGAAGTGTCAGATTCATTTTTACATGCCTAGAATTGGCAGCAGGATACCCCTTTGCTATCCCCATCAAAAATTATACGGCAGAAACCACAGCCCAGTGTTTAATAAGCATTATATCAGTACTTGGTGTTCCCTTAGAGATCCTCTCTGAACCAGGTGCAAATTTCCTGTCTACCACAGTCTCACACCTTTGTAAGAAGTTTGGTATTCATAAGATTCGCACATCGCCTTACAGGCCTCAGTCCAATGGAAGGCTTGAAAGATTTCATGGCACTCTTAAGAGTATGCTTTCAAAATCCATTGCTGAAAAATCTGAATGGTCATCCATGATTGATCTTATCCTTTATTATGCTAGGAACATGCCTAACACCAGACTCGGGTTTACTCCACACAAACTGTTATTCCTAAAACCTACACCATTTATTCATTCAACCATCAAATCATTGTGGTTATCAGACTCTCAGAACCCAGTCAACGTCCCTCAATTTATTGCTGACCTAGACAAGCAGTTTGCATGCCACAATCATGTGGTCAAGACTTCATTACAATCCAAGCAGTCTTCAGACCGCATCAGCAAAGAGTCTGAATTAGTTTCAAAGTATCTTGTCGGTGACCTTGTGTTTAAACGCAACCCTGGTCTCAACAGCTGCTTAGATTCATCATGGGATGGTCCTTTCATAATCACTAGCCTTTTACCTCCCGTTAATTGCGAGATTGCCCCTCACAAGGCAAAAGGTCGCAAGAAGGTTGTGCATTTGAGTCAACTTAAGCGTGTGTCGGACAACACTGTATTGAGAGTAGCCGTAGTTGCTAATGATTTATCACCTCATTTTGACTTATCCCCTAGAACCCCAACCAAGATCGATTTGTCACCTCACCAGCAATCAGTACTTGATAATACTCTGTCTGCATTTCCTAACGTTTTCACTGATATTCCTGGCATCACATCCTTGGTCAAACATTCCATCATACTTACTAGCCAAACCCCAGTCTGGACACCTGCCTATACAGTCCCCCTGGCATATCAGCAACCATTTAGGGAAGAAATTGAGTCACTATTAAATCTGGGAATCATTGAACCATCGAATTCAAAATGGTGTTCATCTCCGCTTCCTGTCAAGAAGCATGACGGAGGTATCAGGATAGTAGTGGATTATAGGAAACTAAACCTGATTACTGTACCGGAGCCCTTCCTAATGCCTTCAATAGATTCCATCCTGGCCCAGATTGGCAATTGCAAGTTTCTCTCTAAGCTCGATTTACTTAAGGGTTTTCATCAAGTCCCTCTGGAAGACAGTACCAAACATCTCACTGCTTTTAGTTGTATGCAAGGGAAGTTTCAATACCGGGTTATGCTGTTTGGGTTAAGAAACGCCCCCGCCACCTTCCAGCTGCTTATGCAGCAAGTGCTTAGAGGACTTGAATCTTACTCCCTGGCATATATAGACGATGTCATTATTTTTTCGGCTACTTTTGATGACCACATTACCCATATCTTTTCTGTCTTAGGCAGACTTAGTGCTGCAAACCTTTCTGTGAAACAGTCGAAATGTTGTTGGCTTTATTCGTCTTTTGAATTTCTTGGTTTTGTGGTTGGAGATGGAAAACTCTCTATCTCTGAAGCTAAGGTTCAACACATCAAGAACTACTTGCCTCCAAAGACAAAGACAGATCTCAGAGCGTTTCTTGGTCTTGTAACATTTTATTCTAGATTTATTCCGTCCTTTGCTAACCACACTTCTGTTTTATCATCACATCTTAGACGTGACAGTCCTGACATCTTACATTATGATACTGATAGTGACTTTTATCATTCCTTTCAGTGTATCATCTCAGAGATTGTTCATCATTCATCTTTATTTTTACCAAGTATAACTGATGTATGGTGTGTGTACACCGATGCCTCAACCAAGGGCATTGGTGGATGTCTGTGCATTTACAGGGAAGACAATTGGGTTCCTGTTTCGTTTTACTCGCGTCAGCTCAGTGCAAGGGAGAAAAATTACCCTATTGTGGAACTGGAAGCCTTGGCCGTTTTGGCTACAATTGAACACTTCAGATTTTACCTCTCTGGAAGACCATTTAAGATCTTCACAGACCACTCAGCCCTAGTAGACATTTGGAATGGACCGCCTCCGTCAGCGAAGTTAGCGAGATGGATTGAGAGATTATCAGACTTTGATTTTACAATCACATATATCAAAGGCGAAACAAACACCGTTGCTGACGCTCTATCTCGTCAGAGCTGGACTGCTCCTGCAGCTAACGTTGCAGCCGATGTTACCTCTTCACCTCTCGATGGACGCTCGGCCTCTTGGAGAGAGGGAGATGTGGTGTACCAGCACCACATTCTATAAATATCAGCCCAATACCTATGAACATTTAACACTTATTCAGTAGTCAACTATTCTAGTTAATGCACACACATTACATCATCTGTAATTTCTATGTCATACTACATCTGAGCATGCTTGGTAGAATACCCATAAAAGGGCCTACCACCCATGTGCTAGCTCAGTTACGACCATGCTGCCTAACCTTTATCTGACTTGAACCTATAACAGGCTTGAAACTCCTGGGTTTAGGGTTGAGAGGAAGCTTTGAACTGCTTGGGAAGGTAGTTCTGTAACTCTGGTGGCAGCCTATTCGGTCTTGTCTCCCACCATAACTGGTTAAGCCTTCACAGCCTACACCACACATACTATACATGCTCTTATATTTATGAGTACTAATTTTAGCATCATACAAAATTCTACCAATACATCTACAAGCAATGCCCAAGAAGTCCTCAGAAAGTCATAAAAACCGCATTGCTGAGTATCAAGCTGATAAAACTGCTTTAAAAAGAATATATCAGTCCCAGGTGTGTATAAGGGCTGGTCTAAACGTTAAATAAAAAGCCCTTGAAATGCCTGAAGAATACCTGAGATGCAAGCAGGCCAATTTAAAATGCCCTAACTAGAAGAATTAAATTTATAATCATAAATAGAACCAAAATTATTACTGTTATAAGCTGAAAAATTAAGAACTTGGTTATTCAACAATAGTGACTTTTATTTTGCAAATTAGTGAATTTTTTAACTAACGCTGAGGGTTGGCACTCTTATTGCTCTAGTTTTAAGAATGTATTCCACATAAGACTAATTATTCACTGCCTGAAAAGTGTCCATTGGCAACCATAACGAAATTGTAAAATATTGTATAAATAATTATAAATTTTTAACCTCTACAATGTTGTAAAAAAATTTAATAACTCTAATTATCAGGACATGAGTTCTCAGATTTTGTTGTGGTTGTAAATGGACTCTTTTCAAGCTGTGATTGTTATTGATATTTGATATTAGGAAATAATATAGTTTGAAGTCAATTATTGTTTTATTCCCATTATAGCAACTACAACAAAAATGAAGAGAAAACGAAGGAAAATGATCATTATACATCTAGATGTTCCATTATTATGAGCAAATCATCTTAGACAAAGAAGTTATATCTATTGTAGCCAATTCATCATATGGAATTCAGCAGAGAACAATACTTTAATTGATTAAACACACTAATGTACACTTATGATACATAATGTATTAGCCTTTTTATTTATAGTTATGTATGATAATTACTATTCACACAAAATGTTTCCATTTAAATTATCAATTTTTTATTAACCATTTTGTTTAAAGATATATACAAGTAATTATTGTTATTATTATTTAACCAGTGTCTCATTAAGTTCTTTGCATTTCTCTTAAGTTGTTTCTTTTCAATTGAAATTACACAATCAGTAATTTGCCGATGAAAAGAACCTACAGTAGCTGCAACATTTCAAAGGATTGTGAAAGTTTTGAATCACAAGGCAAAAGTTTTGCCAAGATGGTACTAACAATAAGAGCAGAAAAGTGAAACTGATGTAACTTTAACTAAGTGGTAGAACATTATTACATTAAAAACATACTATTCTATTGCATTCTTAATTTGCAAAAGATAGTAGGTCAAACACCACTCTAAGGCTGGATACTTGCTATAGTATGTCCAAGTCTAGTTGGCCACAAGAAAACCGTGAATATGTTTAGAACGGAAGCAGTTACGCATCCGGGATAGTAAAGCTCGTGACGAAGGGGTTAAAATGATCCCTTTTAGATTTTGTTTTTATGCAGATTTCTTACCCTTCCACTAATTATTTTTCTAAATTTCTTGTAGCAAAGTTTAGTGACTCAATCTTCACCTCCATGTTGACAACTATAGAAGCTTTTCAGTATCATTCTTATTTCTTTACTATTGCTCTGTAAATAATAATGGTTGTGATAATTCAATTATAATTGTGATCAGTGAACATAATAATAAATGAAATATTGACAATAAAATTAAACTTGAACAATAGTATAAATTCAAACAAGAAAATACTGTCATTCTTGTGAACTACAGCAGAATTCTCACAGATAGACACCGTGGATGTTTTAATACTCTCACAAAGCTTACAATATTGGGCCACCTTCGTCTTCCTTGGCTGCTAAATTCACTCCTTCAGGTTCTTCCTTGTAGGTACACACCTGTGATGTCATCCCACATTTGATTACAAACTGACCAAAGTATTAATGCTAGAAATCAGTTGCTGAAATAAATTGACTTATTTTCTTCTTCAATTTAGTATATTGGGCGCTCCAACGCTCCTCTCTAGTCTGGCAAAGTGAGACCCTTTACCCAAGGAGAGAGGTTTGGTAAAATGTCTCGCTGTGCAAGACTATCTCCTCCCCTTTCTAAAAATTGTATTCACTTGTTTTGATACTGCATTGTTATTCTACAACATTGTGAATTCCGCTCGTATCTATTTGATATTCATTTCCGTTGAAACTGGAGGTAAAGGATTACGTGCAGAGTTCTACCGCTCGCAAACTACCTACGCTACCCTTATTACAAATCATATTCACTGGTTTTTGTATTGCGTTGTTGTCCTATAACATTATTGTGAATTCCGGTCATATCCGTTTGATATTAACTTCCGTTCAAACTGGAGGTAAAGGTTTACGTGTAAGAGTTCTACAGCTAAGATTAGATAAGTGTGACGCGATGAAAAGATATACTATTTGTGTTGTGTTTCTTCTTCGGTTGGGTGATACACGCGCTCAATTTCGTAAGAGAGTGACTAGCTTACTACAATGCTTATGATATTACGTCTGATGAAAATATTATGATAAGGGCATAATATTGCTGTAAAATCAGTGACAAGATAGCTCTTAAAAAAAATCCTGCATAATTCAGCAATCTTCTAAATGTTGGAAGTAGGGTAGGTTATTGCACTGATTGAATATTATCTTTTGTGCTTATGAATGCTTTCCTCTCTTCAAGCTACCATAAATAGAAAGTTAGGTATGGTCCAGATTAAAAACATCTTTAGTGTTGTGTTGTCCTTTATTATGCTTTATTTTTATCATCCTTCATCATCATCTTATAGAAATTACACTAAATCCACCGCCTCCTACGTTAGAAGTATGTCCTGGTGAAAATAACACTTTGTCTTGTACAGAAAGTGGAACTGCACGTATTCTTTGGAACTGGAATGATGTTACTATGAGAGACTATATATCTGGAACAGATAACAATATTAATACCACAGAACTTCTGTTGAGTGATAACAATATGATGGTGTCAACTCGTCTTTTATCTATTGATTCTTCACATGTATACTCTGAATTAGAGTTTACATTATTTGAAAATGTTACGTTCGTTAATGTATGGTGCAACCGAGTGATGTTAACTATAAAAAACCGAGGTAAGAGTGCACTATTTTCTTTTGTTACTCTATCCTTGTTTAAATACAATTTTTGTAAGAGTTTCTTAGAATTCTCAATTTCATGAACAAATTTAACTGTCTCAACATAAGGTGTAAGCTAACAATTGTTTAACTTTATATACAGAATGCTCAACTATTCGAGAAAATGTCAGAATTTCAGGACTTCATGTATTATTAAACTCATCAATTTTAACTTTTGAATGGGAAGTATTTCCTGCATGTTTCATCTCAGCTGTTATAAGTAATAATAATTTCAGTCGAGATATTGATAATGGAATACCTCTGGAGCTTGAATCACCAAATGAACATCACAACATTGACTTAATCCTTCCATGTAACAACGATCTATTTGCAAGAATCAATATTACAGAAGTTTCCAATACTACTAGGTTTATGACAATAAATATTGCAAAAATGCATTTAGCAGAAGGGGAAAACATTCATGTAATCTGTGCACAACAAAATTTTTACACTCAATACTATGAATGGATTTGGCCAAAGAAAAGTTCAGGTAATTTGCAAACATGTACCAATGAAAATATGTGCAACTGAGTGAACATGTAGGTTTGTGTGTGATTCTGTTATGTGCAAGTTTGTTCTAAAGGTGTGGTTATTTCACCACAGGTCCAGTGAAAAAAAACAAACATTTTTTTTGTGAAGGACTCAAAAGCCTTCTCTCATAGTGTCATGAAGTATTTGTTCACCTTCTACTATTGCATAGAAAAAGACCTTCAAAATGACACCTAAAATCAAATTGAGGAAGAGGGCAAAGTTTTTGTAGTATGGGGACATAATAGTTAGCTGCCACATGGTAATCTACTTACAATAACTGTAATTACAGTGTGTTTACAGACCAGGGGAAAGTGATACCTCTTGACTATACTAAAAAACAAAAACTAGTTAAATCTAGACTATCTTTAAGACTAACTACAGTTTGCAGGAACTATGAACAACTCTGGCACGGTCTATTGTCGTATATAAATCGTTAAAGTGTGCAACCGGGAGCAGAGATTCGCTATCCAAATAATTTTTCAACTCTCTTGATAGATGGCCGTTTCTCCTTCATTGCCAGGAGACTGATGATGTTGTGTGTTGTTACAGTGCTAGCTATAAAATTTTATTCAAAAAATATAAAAATAATATAGATATATGAAGAGAATAATTATAAACAATTACTCATTATTATTGGATTACACTTTCATATAAAGCTTTAATAAGTAAAAAAAAACATTTTTTTAAAGTCACACCTTATTGTGGGCATGGTTTATGGCTTGACCAATGCAATTTGTTTCTTGGTATAATCTTCAGTGGCGCTTGATGTACTAACTGTTGAAAATTATTATTATCCTGTACCATTTGGTATAATTATATCAATTTTTCTTGACCCATATGTATTCATCCACACATCACTTTACTCATATCTCCTCTTATCTTCTCTTTTCTTCTACTGAGTCTCTCTATCCTTCTATCAGATAGAATCAGGTTTTGTGTCCTTCTATCTTATAGAATCAAGTTTTGTGCCTTTCTATTGAAGGCGATAATGCTTTACCAATTCATCTTGTGTCTATACTTTACCCATTCAGTTTGTATTTGCCAACACTGATTAGCTAATGAATTATTCGTGAATAAAACTCGATCGTTGCTACTCTATTATATTCATAATAATTAATGTACACATTTTGACTGTATAACTGTTTAACCCTAATCCTAATAAGGACACTAGCTGCAATGTCTTCAGGGGCGGAACTAGGATTTATAGAGGGGGACCTATTTTCAAGTGGTAAAATATCTATAGAGCTAGTTATGGAAAAATGTTAGCTAATTGTATTTCCTATAAGACTATAATATTCAAATATTCATAGAATAAAAAAAAGGAGCAAATAGTAGGGGTTGGAGAATTGTGCACAAATTTGTATGCTATGCTAACAATGCTAATCATTTTAGCAATTAATCTACTTGAAACCTGCTGAAGGGACAGAGCTCAAAGGTAACCTCAACCACATTCACAACTGTAAGAATCCCTGTACACATGACTAATCTGAATCCTGGTATGGCCACTTTTTGTATGTGAGTTGTTGATCTGCATCCTGATGGGCAACAGTGCTGAATCTGAAAGTATTATATTTCTTACAGTATCACTGTTAATAATGGGATGTTTGGATAACTTAGTTTTGGTATTAAATACGAGGCACTGCCTGGACACCCAAGTTTAAAGCTTTATATTGTCTCCATAGTTAGTCATTACTACAAGATATTTGAAATGAAGAAACTAAAGGATATAAGCTATTGTTATGCTCACGTGGTATAATAATATGTATTAGTGTGGAAGTTATAAGGGTTCAAAGTGGGGAGTCCAGACAGTGCCTCCTGCTAAACACCTCAAAATTGGAATCTTCAAATAGAAAAATCAACAGAGGGTATTTAGTAAACTCAAAGATTCATTTATAAAGTCCCAAAGCTAGTCTACAGAATACATCTAATTGCTATTGCTAAAGTAAAATACAAACAAATCATATGTTTTTCCAAAAACTCGCTACCTCATTGTGCTCATAATTACACCAATCATGCTAGCATATGCAATAGTCCGTCCAAGTTGAGTTGCCCAGAAAAAAAGCTGAATAACTTTTAAACGGAAACAGTTACACATCCGGGGCTTGCACCTTTAGAAAGCTTGCGCCAAAGCCGGAGAGATAGTGCTATTCCAAATCTCAATACAAAAGTCTATGGTAATAGAAAAAACCACAGCTTTCCTGCTCAAAATACATCACGATTCAGTACCTTTTCTACTAATAAATGAGAAGCAAATGAAGCGACCAGTCGCCCGAGGCAGAGTAAAGTGAAGTAAAAAAACTTAAAACAAAACAAAACCAAAAAAAAACATGATAAGTGATTAGGAGCAAAATGGTTATTCTTGATGACTCTTGCTTTTAGTGAGTGTCTATTCTTATCTCTGTTGTGACGAGGTCTATGAATGGACTTCTGAATGCGTGACCACTATGAGAAAATGAACTGGATTGAAGAACGGAGAAGGGCAAAGGAAATGATACACCTAAGCAAGTTCATAGTAAGGCTAATAGGCTGGTCCTACTTTGTGGCTAACTTGGATGCAAAAACTTGGTAAAAGCTCATTGCTTGTTTTGCAAGTCCTCCACAGGCCGACATTACTTTTGGAGTAAAAGAGGCGTACTCAAAATCTCGCACTCTTTCTTCATAGGCCTCCTTCTTCTCTCTCATGTTTAATGTAGTAGTTGGCTATTGTGGTGCTGCTGTTGGAGGCATCGTGTGGGTTAAAACACTGCCTGAAAAGTGTCCATTGACAACCATAACAAAATCATAAATTAGTGTATAATGTGTTGATAACTAGTTTGTTAACCTATACAGCCTTGTAAATTTTTTGTTAACTCTAATTACCAAGACAGTTTACGGATTTTGTTATGGTTGTAAATGGACACTTTTCACCCTGTGAAAACTCTCACATCTAGATATGTTTTCTCGAATCTGCTCCTCCAAAAACCATTCACAGCTATGTCCAGTCTGGCCGCAATTGTTTATGTGGCTGCTCTTCCTGTCTGTTTTTCTTTAGTCACTTCCTGCTGTTCGGGTTCCACGCAAACACCATTGCAAACCACCTCTGTTTTGTACTATAAATGCACACATAACATTAATATGCCCTAAATCTGATGTAACATTGAGATGCAAATGCAGTTATTGTCAATGATGTCTCTAATTTCATTGTGCATGATAATGGGAAGCATCCTTTCGGACAGGACAACATGTGTTCCACAGTAAAGACAATTCCACAAGTGCAGGGCATCCACAAAAGCTCCTTTGTGGAGTGTAAAACAATGCTCCTTTATAGGCACGGATGTTAACTAGCATGATGCACCTTTTTCTCTAGCCAAGTCCATAGCCTTCTGTTGATGGGTTGTGAGAATTTGCCATAAATTGTTAGCCTTGGCTGTAACTTCCTCCTGTCGTCACCTTCTTACTTCTGCTTTAGCAGTCATTTCTCCCGTAAATGTTTTGTAGGGATATGTGTTGTCATTTGGTTGATCCAGAAGTCTTAGTAGTGCACCTCCAAACAGGTGTGGAAACTCTCGCTGGAGTTTTCTGTAGTCATCACTATCCCAATGCCCCCGAGTCTTGCTGAAAGTGTAAATAGTTGTAATTCTGTTTTACATGGCGATGGTTGGGCTGTTAGGCTTGGTATAAGTACATTCTTTATGAGTTCATCCATCAATCTGAGGTTCATGTCAATGTCGGATAGAATTAAGAACACTTGCTGTGCAGTCCGTGGGTGTAGGGGGAAAATGAGGCATGTGGCTGGGTTGAAGCAATTGCGGAAAGCAATTTGAGATTTTGTGAAAACTACAGGACTGTTTGAGAGACATATTCTGTGGTGTATTATGATGTTCCAAGTGGAGCTCCTAAATGTGGTCTTCCTTGACGTGTGATCTGAACTGTGGTGTCAGTAAGTGCAGTCTTGGTTCACAACATAAATCCTTCCTTTACCACTAGCCAAGTCTTGGATGCGTATAATGCACCACTCCAGGCCACTTCGTTCCACCATGATCTGAGGTTATTGATTTTCCCCGTGGCAGGTGCATCATCTGAATACATGATTTGGTTCACTGGAGCTTGGAGATTGTTATGAGTGGGACTATTGTGAGTGCGTACATTGGCATCCCCAGTGGATCTCCTTGGGTTGTACCTTCCTGAGAATAGAGTATCATGTCATCCTCCATAAATAACTCAGTTTGTGCCCTGTAGCAGTTTGTTCGGATGTTGGCAACCACTGGGTTATAGTTATAGTTATTCTGGTGTTATGGAGTGTCAACATGCGGTTTAGGAGATGAAGGCATTGCTTGCATCTACCAGTAGGGCAGCTTCTGAGTATTCTGACTGAAAACTCCCTTGAACAGAGTGTATTTATGAAATCACTTGTTACGCACAAAATAAAGCCAGCATAATTTGCCAACCCTTAGTAAGGTACACTTAATCATGGAAAAAAATGAAACAAATTCATGACAAAAAAATGAAATCACAAAGACATTTTAGCTAGTAATGAGAGTAGATTTATATAATTGTCAAAATCAGCCATTGAAGCGAGGAAGCAAGAAGCAAGAGCAACTAAATTCTGTTCAGAGTTAATAACTTATTATGCTTTGGTATACTAAAAACGTAGTTCGTCATATTGCATAAGGACACAATTAGTACAAATTGTAACTCAGCACATCAATATGTAGAGGTGCATTCAAAACAAGAATGCAATTATTGTTGGAGTACAAGGAAAACAACGACGAACAAAAAGTGATAGCTATTATAATTTTATTTCCAGTTACAGGTAAGAAATACAGTAGCCTAAAATGTGGGCTTATCTTGAAAAAAGGGGGCTCATACGACACCAGTCAAGCTCACTCTAAATATGCCCATAGATATATATGTATGTGTGTGTGTGTGAAGAACCTTCACCACCCAGCTTAATTAATGCAATTTTTGGTTACATACAGAAATGAAATCTAAAAGAAGCAAAAGCAACTTCTTAGATTCAAAGGGGGGCTTTATGATAGTAATTATCAGATATATTCAAATACTCTTAAACAAAACTTTAAAATATGCAGAACTCTAGTGATTTCATATTATTATGAAGTAAAAACGAAGACTGAATTTAAATAAATAATTTTGAAATAGCTAGGTATTGTGTAGCAGTATACTGGGTTCTCACTAATGCTGCTTCATTATTTGACCGTATTATGCCAATAATAAAACATATAGACGCAACAGATACTTCACTGGCGAGCACTCCTACAAATCGTGAAGACAATGCAACTACTCAGACTGGTATGCAATTAGCTAAAATCATAAAAGTATTGCATATTTTAATGTTGTTTTTATTTACAGAATTAATAAATAACTCTACTCCAGGACATGGCATTGATAATACTAACATTTTAATAAGTTCAGTTTTCATAGGACTATTATTTATATTGATTGCTGCATTCACAGTTGCTTTTATTTTAACAAAATACAAGATGAAAACAAAACGTAAGTTTACTGCTTTCATATTATTTTATATAAAGTTTTATGAATGTATACTTTGCAGATAAAAATTACACGAAGTAAGAATTTTACATCAAATGTAAATTAATATTAATATCAAGTTTTGTATTTATCTTTCTAGAGCAATGAATACAGAAGATAGCCCTCAGGTATTCTCTCCATTGTTTTTTTTAATAATCAGGAATCATAATCATTCATATTTTTTAGAATGAATCTGAATATTATAATCACGTCAAGTTTTATCCTGCAACTGCTCATAATGAACAGGTATTGCAATAATTATTGCCTAAGAACATTGCATGTTTGATAATGAACCTTCAAGTTCAACATAATCATAAATTAATAACATCAAAGCAAGCAAAGCTAGTGAACTTACATGTGAATACAATTCTGAATCTGTTACTAATAGGCTAAGATGTCGCAAACAAAAGTGTCATTGTATTGTTGAGCTCCTATCATAACATTCAGTTTCTGGCAGCTTTGGTGACAAGAATGGTCGTTACCCCTCTAGTTATGATGAATATGCAGACTTATATGCCTGTACATGCAAAATATAAATGCCTTAAATATCATCTGCAATTTGTTTTAATTATACACAATTAAATTGTTCGCTAAATGTGTGCCCTCTCTGTATTAGCACTTCTATTAAAAACAAGTTAGAACTGGTTGCTTGACAATGCCATACAAATTATACACTTACCAACTCATTATAACAGAAAAATATAAAAACAACATAATAATATTAGAAGTGATTTTTTGCTATAATTATTCAGCTATTTTTTATGTTGAAATATATCTATTTCCTATAGTGTGACGAATACAGTACATTAAATAGTGAACTTCATCATCATCTGCATAATGTTCCAGGGCAGGATGAATATAATACAATTAGTTCATTAAATAAAGATGGTGGCGTAAGTAAATTATAGCCTTTATTATATTATATCCTTTATTATATTATATCCAGTACCATTAATAAGTAAGGAAATAGCATGTTGTATGGAGAATATCACTCAATATTGTGGTATTCAGGGATTGATAGCATGAATGACTCGAGAATATTTCACTAAGTTAATCGAGTGAAACTTCTTGTGTTAATCTGAATCCTCAATTTTCTGTGCTAGTATAATATTTATTTATTTGATACAACAGAATAATTATGATGAGTCTATATATTCACCATGGTGTGTAGTTACACTTCAACCTACAGCATTGAATAAAAAGAATGTTCTTGAAACTATGACGATCAGAAGAATATAGGAAATAAATTTTGACCTATTAAATATGGCTATTTTGTGAAAAAATTATGTATCACATTAAATATGAACTGGCGGTGGGAAGCCGTGGTTGCTTCTTACGTTGTGAGTTAGAAACTTCTGGACTCCCTGAAGGGTTTGATATAGCAATCCGTTCATATATGCCAGAAGAACTTCTGCCAAAGTCTGAGTTTACACTCATTAAGCTTATGTGCTTTTATTGCAATACTTCCTATCAATACCATACCGAAGTCAAATGAATAGTAGTATTTTCAATTACCATAGCAATGGAACACTTTAATAAAAATATGATTGACAATGTATAGCCCACAAATAGCAATGGACTGATGAACACAGAGAAAGTGGGGGCCAGCCATAGATGACTATTAGCCTACTGACTATGCTAGCTAAGCGAAACTCAACTCAACCAACAATACGCCATAGACGCCACAAACAAAGGATCCCACTACAATAAATAAGTTTAATTAACCGGCAGCTAGCAGAGAGATAGAACAAACTAAATGCAATAACAAAACTCAAGATCAAAAACTCGAAAAAAGACAAAAACTGATAAGTTATAAGCATGGCCATGATGAGTGTACATAGAGAGCAAGGGAAAGGAAATTTAATCAATACAATTAGGAATTAAGAGTTGAGGGAACAAGAAATTCAATCTATACAATTAAGGATGTGAATAGTGTAATTAGTGTAATGGAGTTAGTTCTGTCCTTTCCTACAACTCAGGATGAGCTAGCCAAGACAGACAATGATCAATAAATGACATCTCTGGACTTATTCAATTGAGCAATATCGAGGCAAAACTCTTGTGCCATTCTATTTAGCTGGGGAAAGAAAAGTATGAATAATGGTAGAATCAGAGTGAGATGATTTCTTTGACAAAAATATAATACAACGTATTGATTTGTTTACTGCAGAAATAATTATTATCTTTGGCTAGTATTAACATTATTAAGTACCAAATACCTGTAACCAGTTAGAAAATGCATAAAAGTAGAATAATGTGGCTTAAGGCAGTTTTTCCCTGACACTTGTGTTCATAGTCATCATAGTAGGTTATTACACCCCCCTAGGCTATACAAGTGTTCGTATTCATGTAGTGTGAGTAGTACACAATAAATGTATTATCTATGGGATACAGACTAATCCCTCATCTGATTCGCCCTATTTACACTCCTGTGGCACTTGTGTATATTAAGCGAACATTATGTGTACACTATAATCTCTAATCATTCAATAAAATAATAAGCCATGTGTTAAAATAGTTAAAATAAAATAGAGCGTTTGGCTAGTAGTTACGGCCATGAACTCATTTTCTGGCTTGAAAATAGTAGAGATTTTTTAAATTACCAGAAGTGTTATAACTATGAGTTTCCTTTATCTTAAATACTCTAATCTTTACTTCAGATAAATTATATCTCTATGTGCCATTTTAATACTTCTACTTTTTATTTCATCATGTTTCCTAAATAGTCTCATCCACCTTCATTACCATTTGAAGAGGTTACATACAGAAATATGAGACATTAACATATTTTGTATACTCTATAGCAAGTATGAATACCTTTGATCTAACACTTCTCAGAACCCAACTTCTCTTATTTGTATCAGGTAACCATGAAGAATGAAGGACTATAAATCATTTTAAGGGTGCTAATGTCCATACTAAACTGTGCACTAAGAATTATCATCAATTAAAGGCTTGATTGTAATCTGGATCTCCTAGTATCATTATCTGCCAAGTGCTGCTGTATTTGAACTTTATCAGTCTATCTCACTACCACAGTTGATTTATTATTGCACCACCTTAATATTTTAGCACGATCAATTAATTTAGCAATCAAATTTTATTCATGGAGCATCTTTCCATAACTAACAAATTCTATGAGTAAACAACATAAAATGGGTCACAATGATCAATAACTATTCGATCTCTTGTGTTATTTTTTTTAATGGTCATCCAAAAGTAATACAATGTCTCCTAATTTACCTGTTTAAATTTTACACCGTAATTATAGCTAATTAGGTTTAATCTAATATATTGTTTTTCAGGTTAAAGATGATGAGGAATATGCCACTGTAAGATTTCAGTCTGAAGAACACACTCAGGAATACAAAAAATCTGTAAGAGGCAGCATGAAAGATTGCATGTATTTTGTTAATAGCATCACACATAATATACTAAATAAGAGCATTTTTATGAATAATATTTTCCTCAAGCTAATATAAATTTGCTTTTTAGAAGAAAATAACACAGAAGCCACATTCTGCACTTGAAATTTCATCTTTGAACGTCAGTGCTGATGAAGATACCCTACATTCAGCAGGTAGAGATACGATTGCTATATCAAACTGGAAGTTTACCAAATGAATAAATATCAGAGTTGGTAGTTACTAATACAGTAAGACTATCTGAGCATTTGATAATTCTGGGAAATGCTCTATCGTCTATTAGTTGGGAGTGTCCTTTAATGGGTTACAAATAATTTAGATGACAGTAAACACTGTAAGCTGATTTTGAGGCAAATAGTAACAAATTAAATTGGATGGTGGAAATGCTATCATTGGTGTTTACAGATTCATTAAAAGCAATGTTGAAAGAATTTTGAATGATTACTTTGTATTTGTTGCATAATGAAGCCCAAGTTAGCTAGGTTGATAAAACTTAAAAAACAGTTTCAATGATGGCACTGACATTATAACAATCTGCACTAAAATTGTCAGTTATTTCATTTAATTATATTTCCGGTTTCCTTGTCTATCAACACTTTCATTGAATTTCAGATAAAGTGTTGAAAGATGAGGAAACTGGAAATGAAATTTAATGACTCGAATTGTATGAATTGTATCTGGGATCATTAATTCCTCACTCTTCATCCCAGAAGCCAAATAAAATTGATTTTCTTTAATTATGGCAGTAGCTAAATACCAACTGTGTTGTGTACTTAATATTAATATTGTGATAAAAGCATCTTGTTTTATTGGTTTTGCAAATAGAATTGAATTCATGAGCTTATCAGTTATGAAATTTAACAACAAGGGTCATAATATGAATATACTGTGTGCCCCCCTGTACCCCATGAATCATAAATCTGAGGAGACTTTATTCCCCTGGCTCTCTACTAGTGCTCTTGCTAACAAACAATTCAACAAAGAAATTCACTATAGTATATTGATAAGGGTTCTAGCTTAGTGGATAAAAAATCAAAACAAGTGCTTAGAAGAATTAATGCGCCTGCTTCCCTTATAATTCCCTGAGCCTTTTATTCAACAGCTTTAATCTATTGTCTAAAATTGAAGATGACTGTTCAGATACTACCAATACATTATTTGTATTGAATTTTTAGTCGGTGCACAGACCCCGGTCCAGTATTGGACAAATATCCGCTTTTAGGGATGTCATTTAGGGAGATTTTAATGTATAGTATAATATAAATATATACATGTACTAAACAGAAATTGCTAATAAAATTAATAATTATGAGTTACAAACTACTAACATTATTTTCACTTTTTCGTATACAGATAAGCTATTGAATTTAGATACTCTCCTCATACAATTGCGTGAAGTAGCTTGTAAGTGGGAGAGTTTGGGCAAGTATCTCAATTTCTCCATTGAAGACATACAATTAATGAAAGCTAAAGCAAGAAATGATTTTGATTGTCTCATTGAGCTATGTGACAATTGGATAAGAAGTCAAAAAGTGCCCACCTGGAAGAAAGTTGCTGGTGCTTTGAAGAATATTGGTGAACATGAATTACATGATGAAATCCTAAATATATATACAACCGGTAATTTGAATTGCTATTTATGATAACTCTATTATTCCTTAATCTAAATAAGTATTAATGTTTAGTTAATAGGAATTCAGCAAAAAAGCATAGTATTGATTTTAAGCTAGCTTGCATTTCTCAGGAAAAAAATACGATGAATTTGATTATGTAAAATTAGTCAAAACTTTTCTCCATTCTTTAATTTGTCACATTAGGAGTTTTACCAGAAAAGAAAGTGGAAGTACAAGACAATGAAATGGATTTAACTGTAGATAATCCTCCTCCAATACCTCCTCAGCATTTTTGAACTTTACATTTGAATTCCAATTTATTATGCATTTTGTATTTGTTGTAATTATTGTTGTATCAATAGAGGCTAGCTAATGTCATTGAAATTGTTTTTTACAGTATATAGATTTTATCCGAAAATAACTTTTCCTCTGTGAGATAAATATTTCAACGCTGCAATATTAACTATGTGAGCATAGTCGGGAGATGTAATTGACATTGTAAGACTTTTTTCACTGGGTAGTTTTTAAGAGAGTTTTAATAGTTCAAACAAAATTGCTAACGAAAACAACAAGTCAAAATAGTTATAATAAAAAATTTAAGTTTAACAAACCAAGCAAAAGAAAAGAAGCAACATTGTATTGATTTAAAATTTAGAATAGTATGGATCTATTGTTGTGTTCGTTGGTGTTTTTTTTTTTATCTGCCAGGCTCTACTACAAGTTGGTGTATGACTTTCAACCGCAACAAATATTTTACATTGTCACAAGTCACTCTACTCATCACATGGTGCACATTCTGTTATAAAATAAATAAATCAATACTTTTTTACTTGGTAGATATGCAGTGTATAGGCTAGAAATAATCCAAAACACCCTTATAATTAATAAAACTATAGTTAGCAGTTAGAAATACTGAGTTGATAGAAGCTGATAGCTATAGTGGAAAATTATGGTAAAGAATTTTCTAAACCAGTATGAATTTTATGCCTGATACTTAATAAACCATACAAATTGAAATAGTATTATTTTGAGAGACTATTTGGATCTGGAATAATATTTAGTATTAATACTACGAATCCTCTGTTGAATAATGACAATTATGATGGTGTCAATTTGTCCTATATCTATTAATTCTATTAATGGGCATAATAAGGAACTTCAATTTTCTTTATTAAATTTGCTCTATGAAAATTATCCAAGATGTTGTTGTGAAAGTTTTTATTAAATTTTTGGATAAAAGACAAAATAGCAAATAAAATAAACATAGCTGTGTCTTTACTGAGAACAACTCAATCGAAATCTTTTTAGCATACACAATTATAGCTTTACTTCATTACATGATTGAAGTTACAATGTATATGTGTTAGGTTGAAGCTGAACTTGATAATTGTGTTCATGTGTTTTTCTATTTAGCTATTGCTTAAAGTTTTAATTTACAGTAGCTCTGAATATTGACACCTCTTGGGCTGATTTCATTTTCTGTTTAGCACTTTCTAAGGTATTTTCCTAATTATACCCTCAAAGCCACAAGTGTAAAGGATACAATACAAATTAGCAATTAATTTTCGTTCAGTCTGTTGTCAAGAATTTCAGTGAAGGTAACCAGTCTACTAGTGGCTTTTATAGCAATATCAAACTGATGCTGTGCACGATTTAAGCTCTTGATTATTATTTCATTTTTTTGTTTTCAAACAAGAAAAACTGGTCCAATTTAGGAATTAAAAATAGGAATTAACAGTTTCAAAAAATTGGATGCAGAAAAAGGAGACAAAAGAGGGACAAAGAGTGAAGAAGAGATAGAGAAAGTGAACTACTCTTGCTCAAGTTAGCAAATGCATGGAAGGCTACATCTACTATGTGTGTTATACATGACAAATGGAATTCATAGCTAAGGTTTAACATGAGTTGACTACAGTAATAGTAACACTCTTTGTCATAAGTCATTATTTTGCATAACAATAATTTAACGATTGTTTTATTCAATATATTATTAAAACAAGTAAAATTTGGGAAAACATATTGGCTATACTATTTAGATTGTTAACAATACAATTGTTCATGATTCAACTGTTCAAACCAGTTATGTTCATAATTCAACTGTTCAAACTAAGTATTGTTACTATGTTTTAGCTTAGTTCATGCAAAAACTATGATAGCAGTTATGACCTTTTATTTCAGCAAACAAATACAAAATCACTATCTTACCTGATTAATGGTAACTTTTGTAGTATCAAACATCTGCCATTCTGATAATCTCAATTACCAGTAACTCTTGAACAAGCTCTCAGCTACGATTAAAAAAATTAACCAGTGCTATTATTTTTTAATTTTAGCCAACAAATATGGAATTACTACTTACCTCAATTTCCTGAGTATTGATAACTTCTGTAGTATCAAATTTGAATTACTTTGACTATCTGAATTACTTCGAATTCTTGAAAACGAGCTCTCAGCTACAAAAACAAAAAAAACATCAATTTTAGCACACAAATACAAAATTACTTTCTTACCTCATTTTCTTGAGCAGTGGTAACTTTTGTAGTAGTACCAAATTTGAGCCATTCTGACTGTTTAAATCAGTCACTGTTGACAACAAACTCTTAGCTACAAAAAAGAAAGGCCAGAGTTATTTTGCATATATAGCTAACAAATAGGGAATTACGTACTTAACTCAGCTTCCCTCGAGTAGTAGTAGCTTCCTTAGCATTAATACTGACAACCAACAATCGGCACTCCGCATCCCCCCTAAAACGGCGAAGTTTTGAAATTAAGTCTGGAAATTTTCTCACACTTTGGAGCTCAGGTCAAGCCTAAAAAGTGTTTTTTGAAGAAAAAGTTCCCCGCGCGCGCGTTTAATTGGCATGTGTACCATCCATACATACATACATTATATACATATAACATATATCCGATTTTGCATTATCCATCCCTAATACTGTCTCGCTCGCTTTGCTTGCTCGCCAACTAGTGGTGCGCTCGAATAGCGCAATTGCATGGCGAGCGAGCGGACTCTTTTTACAGAAAAATAGGACTGAAATTGCGTAGTGCACAGTGTAACCCTTTCCATTCTCAGTTAGCATCAGAAAATCTAAAGTCTCTGATCCCAGAGTACATAAGTGAACCCATGCATTGTAGCCCTCTTCTCTGGTTTAGCAGCTAGTCTCTGATCCCAGATTTTTGCGGGTGCAGTTAATACACAATAACTTATGGGAGCTCCATTTCTATTCGAGTTAGTCGCTATTTGTCACAGTTATAAGCCCTACTCAACAGCATTTTCTTGAAAATTCATTGTCCACTAGACGAACCACGAAGGTAAGTCTTGCGTAGGTATGTTCAGTTGTGTGAAAGTATTGTGCGTTACAACTTTTTGACATCAGGGAGGAAAACTTGAAGAGACTGCTCAGCTGGCCTGAACAGTTTGAATGATCAATGATAGTTTGTCTTCATTTGACTCTTTGTTTTAAGTATAGTACTTAGCTAGCCATTATTATTATTATTATTATTATTATTATTATTATTATTGACTTTACAACCAATGGGACAAAACAAGTATTGTGAGTGAAGTGAAAAATGTAAAGTGTTTGTGGTTGAGGGTCAAACTCTAACTACTAGAGCTGCCCAAAGAAATAAATAAGTAAACAAAAGAAGAAAGTAAATAAACAAACAATGAATAAATGAATAAATGAATAAATGAATAAATAGGCTCATGAAGTGGGAGGCAAAGTGAAGTTGATATTAGATGTGTGACATGGAGAACAGGGACATAGACAACAAAATGTGCAGGGATTGCTGGGGTTGAATCTTTTGGTGAATGTATTCCAGAATTTCTGTTGAAGAGTTTTCTTGATAAGATCAATTGGAGAGATTTATAATCTATAACGAAATTGTTTAAAATGTACTTTGAAGCTCTACGTTGAATGTTTTCTAATAAAATAATGTCCCTGATGAGACGAGCTAGCTACTTTGAGTAGGTCAGGGATAGGTTAAGCAATTATAGACTTTGGATTTTGGTATTCAGGAGACGTCCCTCTCTACCTACAAACTATTGACAGGAAAGAACTCTACAACAATACTTGCAAATGTTTCATCTCCTCTCTAGTCTGCTACGCGAAACCCTTTACCCAAGAATTGAGGTTTGGAAAAGGGTCTCACGGCGAAGACTCCTCCCCTTTCTACAAATCGTATTCACTTTTTTCATAGTGGATTGTTCTTCTACAACATTGTGAATTCCGATATCCGTTTGATATTCACTTCCGTTGAAACTGGAGGTAAAGGATTGTGTGTAGAGTTCTACCGCTCAGACTAGATACGTTTGACACGATGGAAAGGTGTACTATTTGTGTTATATTTCTTCTTTGGATCTTGGGTGGTACATGTGCTCAATTTAGTAAGAGAGTAACTAGCTAACTTACTACTAAGCTGACTGTATTATATCTGATGAAAATATTATGCTAAGGATATAATATTGCTGTAAATTCGGTGACAAAGTATTTAAAATAATCCTGCATAATTCAGCAATCTTCTAAATGTTTAAAGTAGGGTAGGCTGTTGCACTGATTGAATATTTTCTTTTGTGCTTATGAATGTTTTCCTCTCTTCACGCTCATAACTAGAAAGTTAGCTACTATCCAGATTAAATGAAGTAGATAAACATCTTTAGTGTTGTGTTACCCTTATATTATTATTATGCTATATTATTATCACCATTCATCATCATCTTTTAGACACTACACTAAATCCACCGCCTCCTGTGTTAGAAGTATGTCCTGGTGAAAATATTACTTTGTCTTGCATAGAAAGTGGAACTGCTCGTATTGTTTGGAACTGGAATGATATTATTATGAGGGACTATACATCTGGATTAGATAACGATATTAATACCACAGATCTTCTGTTGAGTAATGACAATATGATGGTGTCAACACGTCTTCTATCTATTAATTCTTCACATGTATACTCTCAATTAGAGTTTACATTGTTTGAAAATGTTACGTCAGTTAATGTATCGTGCAACCAAGTGATGTTACATATAAAAAATAGAGGTAAGAGTGCATTATTAATTTTGTTACTTTACCTGTGTACAAAATCAATTTTGGTAAGAATTAGATTACTCAATTTTCATGAATAAATTTAACAGTCTCAACATAAGGTGCGCCAAGCTCACAAATTGTGTAATTCTTTATACAGAATGCTCAACTATTCGAGAAAACATCAGAATTTTGGAACTTCACGTATTAATAAACTCATCAATTTTAACTTTTGAATGGGAAGTATTTCCTGCATGTTTCATCTCAGCTGTTATAAGTAATAATAATTTCAGTCAAGATATCGATAATGGAAGACCTCTGGAGCTTGAGTCACCAAATGAACATCACAACATCGACTTAATGCTTCCATGTAACAACGATCTATTGGCAAGAATCAATATTACAGAAGTTTCTGGAACAACACGATTTATGTCAATACATATTGTAAAAATGCATTTAGCAGAAGGGGAAATCATTCATGTGAACAGTGCACAGCAAAATTCAGATACTCAAAACTATGAATGGATTTGGTCAAATAAAAGTTCAGGTAATTTTCAAGTATGTAACAATAATTAAATAGCGAAAAGTGATGGGAAAATCCCACAATATGTCTGTTTTTTATTATTAAAATGAACTCAAGATATGTAGTATATTTCCAAGCACCACATCATGGTAACTTTCTTTGAAATTAAAAGAGAGATCCCGTGAAAAAAAGAACAAAACTTTTTTTGTGAAGGCCTTCTCTCATGTGTTCCTCAACATAGTGTCATGGGTTATTTGTTCACCTTCTTCTATTGCGTAGAAAGAGACTTTCAAAAGGACACCTAAAATCGAATTGTGGAAGAAGGCAAAGCTTTTTGAAGTCAAAGTAGGTGGCCCTACTAGTTAGCTGCCATGTGGTAATGTATTTACAGTAACAGTGATTGCAGTGTGTTTACAGACCAGGGAAAGAGATGCCTTTTGACTATTAAATTACAAGAACTAGTTATACCTAATTAGACTATATTTAAAACGAACTGCAGTTTGCAAGAGCTGAGAACCACTCTGGCTCAGTCTATTGTGTCATTATCCAGTTATGTATAATATAATTATGTGACCGTCTATGGGAAAATCGGGCACAATGCGGCATGCGTAGATGTCACAAAAAGATCTATTTAGTTCTTCAAATTGTATTAAATAAGCCTAACGAAGAGAACGGTTAGGTGATATATAGAGGGAATGGCTAAAGCTACGGCGATAAAACTTGGAGAGCTTAATATCTGCTTGCCGAGGAGTGCGTAAGTGCAAAAAAAAATTTTTTTCGTCGGGGCCGCGTTGTGCCCGATTTTCCTGTAGACGGTCACATATATATTCCACCCTAAATATCTTCACAATGATATCTTTACGTACATGTTATTTCATGGCAAGCTGTGCAACCATAAATATATATATATATATATTTGTGTGTGCGTGTGTGAAGAATTTTCTTTACCCATGAGAGTAAATTTTATTCATGTTCATAGATTCGTAAGCATACCTTAAAAATGTGCTGAGCTGTGCTGATTTCATTTTACAAAGTTACAGAATTTGAATGAATAATAGCTACCTATTGTGTAGCAGGGCTGGGTTCTAATTATTGCTGCTTCATTATTTGACTGTAATATGCTTGTAATATAATTATATAGATACAACAGACTTTTCACTGACGAGTACTCCTACAAATCATGAAGACAGTACAACTACTCCAACAGGTATGCAATTAACTAAAATCATAAAAGAGTTCCACATATTAATGTTGTTTTCTTTTTATAGGATTATTGACTAATTCTGCTCTTATCACTTTAATAAGCACAATTTTCATAGTATTATTAATTATATTGATTGCTGCATTCACAGTTGTTTTTATTTTAATAAAATATAAAAAGAAAACAAAAGGTAAGTTTTCAGCTTTGTATTATTGTGATAAATTTTTTTATGAATGTATACCTTGCAGATAAAGATGACATTAAGTAAGAATTTTACATCAAATGTAAATTAATAATAATATCAATTATGGTACTTTATCTATCTAGAGCAATGAACACAGAAGATGGCCCTCAGGTATTCTCAATATTTTTTTAAATAATCATGATTCATTTGTATTTTTTTTAGAATGAATCTGAATATGATCACGTCAAGTTTCATCCTGCAGCAACTCATAATGAACAGGTATTTCAATAATTATTGCCTAAAAACATTGCATGTTTGATAATGAATCTTCAAGATAATTTTTTAAAATTTTAACTAAGCAAAATTTTCATTATTAACATATTCTTATAATTATTGACAAAGTAAGCAAAATTAGTGTTCTTACATGTGAAAATTTTTTCTTGAATTTGTTACTGTAATATAAGCTGTCACAACAAATGCCAGCTCCTATGATGATAGCATTCAGCTTCTGGCAGCTTGGTAACAAGAATGATCATTACCTCTCTTGTTGTAATGAATATGCAGATATAATATGCACTGTTAAATATGGGGTGTGTTTAGCACACTGATTTCTTGACACACCCACGGTGTGCTAGCACACCAAATGTGAAAGGTGTGCAACAGACAACAAGTTTCGTGTGCTTATTTTTTTAAGTGTGCTATTTACACTATATATAATGTGAATGAGAGAATGATTTGCATCAAAGTATGTAGGAGGTAATTTGCACAAAATGGTTTAAAATGTTGCTGAGATTGAGTATGCGTGTAATGAGTGATTGAGTGTGTGTGTGTAATGAGTGATTGAGTGTGTGCCTGTATTTCCTGTATTGCAAAATGAAAATGCCTTATGCTATTTGAGTCAATTATACGTAATTACATTGTTTGCTGAATGTGTGACCTCTGTGTATTAGCACTGTTATTAAGAACAAATTAGAACTGGCTGCTTCAAGAAGCCATGCAAATTATATACTTACTAACTAATCATAACAAAGCAATGAAAAGAAATTTTAGAAAGTGATTATTGCTATAATTATTCAGCTGCTAGTTTGTGTTGAAATGTATATTTTCCTACAGAGTGATGAATACAGTACATTAAATAGTGGACTCAATCATCACGTGCGCAAAATTCCAGGGCAAGATGAATATAATACAATTGGTTCAGTAAACAATGATGGTTTCGTAAGTAAATCATAATCATATCTTTTATTAGCAGTAACATTAATAAGAAAAGTAATAACATGCTTTATGGAGATATAATAGCATACTAATCATGGTATTCAGGTTTGATGAATGACTAGAGAAAATTTCACAGAGTGAAACTGAGTGCTAAAACAATCTGTATCACATTAAAGATGAATCATATTGCCATAGGAATATCCCGCCAAAGTCAGAGTTTACACTCATTAAACTTACAATGTATGTGCTTTTATTGCATTACTTTTACCATAGTAAGTCTTTTAAATAGTAGTATTTTTAAGTACTTCATTTGTTACCACAGCAATGGAAAACTCGAATACAATATGATTAACAATGATCAATCCGTGACTTCTCTGGACTTTACTAATTGAACAATATCGAGGCAAAATTCTAGGGCCATTCTATTTAGCTACAGAAAGAAAGCTATGAATAATGGTAGAATCTACCAATATCTTTAGAGAACACCTACCAAGTGCTGCTGTATTTTGAACTTTATCAGTCTGTCTCACTACCACAGTTTATTTTTTATGGCACCACCTTAATGTTTTAGCATGATCTATTAATTTAGCAATCAAAATTTCACTTATTGTGCATCTTTCTGTTAAGTTACTAGATCTGAACTAATTCCGTGATTAAACACCATATAATATATTACATATGGTCAATAGCTATTCTATCTCTTGTGTTATATTTTTTATCACTCACTAAAAGTGGTACAATGTCTGCTAATTTACTTGTTTAAAATTTACACAATAATTTTAGCTAATCAGGTTTAATCTAATATAATTGTTTCTTTAGGTTAAAGAGGATTACGAATACACCACTGTAAGATTTCAGTCTCAAGGACATACTCAGAGAGGCCAAAAATCTGTAAGAGGCTACATAAAAGTTTGTATGTATTTAGTTAATAGCATCATACATAATATTTATTCTAAATTTGAGCATTTTCATGAGTAATAATTTCCTTAAGCTATTATAATTTTGATTTTTTTAGAAGAAAATAGCACAGAAGCCATATTCTGCACTTGAAATTTCATCTTTGTACATCAGCGCTGAAGAAGATACCCTACATTCTGCAGGTAGAGCTCTAATTATATCAGAAACAACCACTCTACTCTCTTTATCCCAGAAGCCAAAGAAAACTTATTTTCCCTAATGATGGCAGTTCCAAAATACCAACCTTGTTCTGTGATATTGTGAAAAAAGAAGCTGGTTTTTATTGGTTTTGCAAATAGAATTGAATTCATGAGCCAATCAGTTTTGAAATTTGATCACAGAATGTGATAATATGAACATACTGTATACCCCACGTCACATCCGAGGAGTTCGGTGTCCCCCTTCCATTACCACTGATTTTGTAGTTAGTTGCTCTATTAGGAGAGTTTGTACAAGTCATTCCAGTTGTATTGATAATGCATTGTTGTTTAATGATTTCTCTTTGATACTGAAGTTGAAGTGTGTGCTTACTTACTTAGCTATCACCCTCCCTGTATACAGTGCTCTTGCTAACAACCTATGCAATATATATACATATTCACCATAGTATATTGAAAAGGCTTAGTGGATAAAAAATCAAGGCAAGCGCTATAATATACCTACCTCATTTTCTGTCAGTTTCAGTTCCTTACGCGTAAGGTCCTGTTCCTCGCAAAGTGCCAGGTAGCGTCTGGATTTAATCCCAGAAATGTAGAGGCTATGTCTACGTGAATTCAATACATTTTTACATAGATCCTAAAGAAATAAAGAGTAATAATTACTGTTAATATCTAGAAGAATTAACGTGCCTGCTTCTCTTGTAATTAGGGAGTGTGCCCAAATATCCGCATTCGGGAAGCAGTTTGCTTTGATTTTGAGCCTTTCATCCAACCACTTTTGTCTGTCGCCTGAAATTGAAGGTTACTGTTATTCATAATATGCTAACAATACATTATTCACCTTGAACTTTCAGTCTGTGCGCAGAATCCGGTCCAGTATTGGGCTCGCTATTGGATATGTTATTGAGGGAGAGTTTAATGTATAGTAAATAGTATATTACATGTACTACACAGAAATTGCTAATAGAATGTGATATACAATTATGAACATTATTTTCACTTTTTTGTATACAGATAAGCTATTGAATTTAGATACTCTCCTCATACAATTGCGTGAAGTAGCTTGTAAGTGGGAGAGTTTGGGCAAGTATCTCAATTTCTCCATTGAAGACATACAATTAATGAAAGCTAAAGCAAGAAATGATTTTGATTGTCTCATTAAGCTATGTGACAATTGGATAAGAAGTCAAAGAGTGCCCACCTGGAAGAAAGTTGCTGATGCATTGAAGAACATTGGCGAACATGAGTTACATGATGAATTATTAAATATATATACAACAGGTAATTAATAGCTGTTTATGATAACCCTATTATTCCTTTGTCTCAATAAGTAAAGGTTTAATTCATAGGAATTCAACATAAAGTCAATGTATTAATTGTTAGCTAGCTTGCATTTCTCCAAAAGAAATACTGTGAATTTGATTATGTATTAACTTATCTCCATTCTTTATAAATTTGTCATATCAGGAGTATTACCAGAAAAGAAAGTGGAAGTACAAGACAATGAAATAGATTTAACTGTAGATAATCCTCCTCCAATACCTCCTCAGCATTTTTGAACTTTTCATTTTAAATTCCATTGTATTGTGCATTTTGCATTTTATTATAATTATTGTTGTATCAATACATGTTAGCTAATGTCATTGAATTTTTTTTAACTGCATCTGTATAGATTTTATCCAAAAATAATTTTTCCTCTCTTAGTTAAAAATTTTCAGTGGTACAATATTAGCTATTATGAGCATGGTCAAGAGAGATATGATTGATATTGTTGTAAGACTATTTTCGTGGGTTGCTTTTAAGAGTTTAAAAAAATTCGAACAAAAATTGTTAAGCATAGTTTACCGCTAAAACAAACTGAAATATTTAAAATACAAAAATTGAAGTTCAATAAACCAAACTATAGTGTGTGAGCACATACTGGGCAACTTTCACTCTCTTTCTCAAACAAAGTGATGGAAATTATCATATAAGGAAATAACAGTGCATTATAAGGCAGATTAAAGTTTGATGACGTTATAAATGCTATGTCAGACAAGAACTAATCTCATTGAGAAATTATAGTATGGCCTAAAGTATGGTAGACAAGAGGATTTATTTGACATTAAAATGCGTAAAATAAAAAGGTGCATTTTAAATTTAATTATCGAGAAATGCTCAAGTTTTTGCAACTGGCACTCATCAGATTTGGATTCAGCAGGTATAAATTGACCAAAATAAGTTTAAAAATTAACTTTATATAGGAAAACGAGGTTGGCCACAACATCTGGATTTCTAGCCCGGATTAATAGGCTAGCAGGCAAAAGGTAGGAAGCTCAGGGGGCCAGATAAGTTGGGGAAAGACCCCGAACTTTTGGACAGAAAATTATTGAATGTCTAACGTAATATTTTTAGATCACAATGTAACAATAGTCACCTATAGAGTGAGGTGTCTGTTTGATTGCATGAAGTTATGCAAACTGCAGCAACTTTGATAGAAAACCTACACCAATTATATAGTCAGTGAAATATTACGATTCTTTTCATAATGATCATCCAAATAATTGGAACTCTCTAAAGTAGTCAAATTAATGGTTTAAAATTTTTCAATTTAGCCTCAGTATGATATTTTTTAATGAAAGATTCAATGAGAAAGGATATGCCAATACAAACTGGCAAAATTGGTCTTACACTGCTATAAAGGTAAGTCTATGATAAATTATATGAAACTAGTGACCTTAATATTAAAATCAAACTTATATAGAATATTCCAAGGCAAACAAATTCTTTTGACTGTGGTGTTTTTCTGACTCAGGTAATGAATTCTCTATAATTATTAACAACAATGGTTTTAGTTTGCACTATACATGATTCAGAATGAATTAATGGACTTTGATCAGGTAGGCAATAAAAGTTATCGACTAAGTTAACTGGTAAAATAACAGTTAATTTTTATAATGGGTGTTTATTTTGTAATAGAACACTATGCCAATTATCAGAAATATTATTACAGAGGAACTTCTTCATGGAAAAATTGATGTATGTTGTATATAAAGTATTTTTTAATCATTTTTCATAATTAATATTAGCTACATTGATGTATTAGCGAAATGAATAGCAAGAAGGAGCTTGTTGAAATGGAAAGTTCACCAATAAAGAAAGATTCACAGAAATTAAAACAGAATAAATTGTCTTTGGGTGAAAAATTGTTCTCACAAGTTTCAGCAAATGTAATATCTAATGCAATTGCTCTCTTTGTTATTGTGTTACTAATTTAATACCATCTATGGTTGCTACAGGCTTCAAAAGTGATCCAACTAAGGAAGAACCATCTTCTAAAATATCACCAACTTCATCCAAATTATCACCAACAGGTACTTCATGAGAATGGAATATGCCATTTATTATTTTATTATCGTACAATCCTGTCAAATAATGTTTCAGGGGCTAGCCATGCTGAACACTTTAGTGGTAAGAGCAGAAATTCAGAAAAAGCAAGCATTTCTGCAGAAATTCTAATTATGCCACAAAAGAAAATAAAAGAAGCAGCAGAAGAATCAAACTCAAAGATTCTAAATACTAGGTAGAATAGCCATTAATTCTTCTTTCTTTTTTTTTGTGTGGACATATCATAATTTATTCGTTCAATTCCTGTGACTACAATATCAAATATTTAGATCCAGTGGACGTCATACAGAAGTCTGGCTTAATTAATACACCAGTTTTCAGCAGAATCAGTCCAATTCTATTTGCCTCTCTTCTTCTCTATTTGATACTAATAACTTACAGAAAAATAATACCAAAGAACCATCATCACTGAGATGTAAAATTTGCAATAAGCAGTACTCCCATCACGGCAGCTTGTCTAGACACATGAATACAGTACACACAGCAGCAACAGGAAGAATTAAGTGTGATATTTGTGAAAAAAGGTATTTGGCAAATAATACAACGGTTTATGTTTTGAGAATTTCTGATTGTCCAGTATTGATGCTTTAAACAATCATCTACAAACTGTGCACAACATTGATGTAGCAATTACAAGGCATACATTTGGTAGTTTCCATTGTTTCCTTGAATGGAAAGAAGAAGAGAATTTGACAGATTCTTGGTATGTATTGCACAGTGCCCCAAATATACGTGATGGCAATGAATATTATTATTATTACTGTAATCTTACCGGTAAATATAAATCTCGGGGTTCTGGGAAGAGAGCACTGAAAAGTCAGGGATCAAGTAAACTAAATATGAATTGCTCTGCATTTAAAGCAATAAAAAATATCCGTGGTGATTGTTCTACTGTGGTTTATAGCTCATCACATTACAAAGCTTGAAGCAGGGATTTCCCCAAATAGAATTATTCAGGATATTCGAGGCAGCAAATCTGCAAGAGGAATTACCAGAGATCATTTGATATCAGGAAAGGATGTGAACAATAATAGGAAAATATTCAACACAGAGGCATTCTAATGACTCTGTGAGTGTTTCAACAATGGTTGATGAAATGCAAGCAACAGATTACAATGCTGTTCCATATACTCTTCAAACAACAAAGTGAAAACTCCTCTAAAAAGTATACTTCTTTAGATACTCATGGTTTTCTTCTTGTTTTGCTGACAGAATTTCCAAAGGAAATGTTTGTTAAATTTGGAAAAAATGGTATAGCTATGTGTGGATGCAACATATAATGCAAATAGTTAGTTACAGTTTTCATTTAATCAGTGTACTTGTATTAGACTAGTATCAGGAAGGAATTCCTGTAGCTTGGGTATATAAAATCGTGAAGATGAAGCTGTCATAAAATATATATTTGAAGCAATTAAATCAACATGTGTGATTTTTCTACAATGCTTGGAAGGATGTGTTTGATTCAGAAAGAACTAAATATCTATGGTATGCCTGGCACATTGATCGTGCTTGGAGGAAAGCAGTTAAGAGATATTTTGATAGCCCCAGTAGTCAGCAAGAAGCATATCACCAACTACAGGTACTCTTGATGGAATCATGCAAAACAAAATTCCAAATATTGTTAACTAAATTTTTGACACTACACAAAAGTAGCTCTTTCTTGGACTATTTCAACACTATACTAATCATATAGGACAATGGGCGTTGTGTTTTAGAGTAGGAAGTCCATTTAATTCAAATATGCATGCAGAAGCTTTTCATCGTGTATTGAAAATAGTTCATCTGAAACACAAACGAAACAGACGTTTGGACAATCTCATCCATGTCTTATTTCAAATTGCTCGAGATACAGCATATGAAAACTTGCAAAAGATAGAGAAGGGAAAACACAGTCACAGAATCTGTGACATAAACAAAAGACACAAAACAGCAGAATTGTTTCACGAAGTACAAATTGTGCATAAGAAAGATAACGAATAAGTATCTTCTTCAGAAAAGGCCAAGTACATGCTATATAGTATGTGGAAAAATGGATTATAGCTGTAACTGCAAATTGAAATGCCAATTTTGTTTGGCATGTTTTCACCAATACACTTGCTCCTATTTGGATGCTTGCACAATAATACTGTATGCAAACATATTCATTTAGTACATATGTATACCAATAAAGATGTCAACAATGCTCAGGTCAGAGGTTATGATGAAGGTTGTGATAGGGAGCATTTAAAAAAATTGGCCTCATATAACAATTCAGAAACTATTTGTATAGACAAAATAAAATAGCTTCAAAACATAAAATGTCATTTATCCCAAATTGAATCTCTGTGTGGTAGTTTGGAAAGCACTGACTCACTACAACTGATATAGTCAGGGTCCATATGTAATTTCGTTGGAAATTTTTGGAGAAAGTGTAAACTCTGCTTTTTATGAAAATATATTGTTTATTTGTTTTAAAAACCAATGTTTACATTTTTTTCAATGTATATATAAGGTGGCTGTGGTGAGATTCAAATAACCACTATTCTATAACCTAATTTTGATTTAAATTTGTTATTGTGTCAAATGATGGACCTAGCTACAGGTTATTGAGTATCATACAGATCCATACCTTTCATATAATGTTCCAATATTATGAATGTCATAATTCTTATGCTTATAATGTTGGCCTATTCAAGATTGTTATTTCTGGGTGACAGTAATAGTACATACACACTACAAATCATCGTCACTGCTATTCTCATTGTCTCTGAGTTGATTTTCAATGTAGTAGTCATCATCGTTTTCGCACAGAGTGGTGCACTGACACAGATCCGTGCATGGCAAGTTCTTCAATTTACATGAACATTTCTGCGATGAACAGTCCTTTTTGCACTGACATCTTACCATCTCAATGATGGCATCGGGTGCTGGGAGGACCTCTGTGGTTGTTGGCCTGAACTGACCAAGGGCATCCTTATAGAATCCATTCTGAAGAGGATCCAAGAATTCTTGCTGGGCAATACTGGCTTGTCCCCAAACTCTGGCTTGAATATGTACTCTTAGGATGTGTTGCTTTAAAGTGCCGATCGTAGGTGGTAGTTTATCACTTTCAGCCATATGTTTGCAGAATACATGCCATCTCAGTGCAGGAATACTTTGTATGTGGAGGGCCCTTTGGACAATACGCTGCACATACAAAAGAAGTCAAAGTAGAAATTAGATCTTCAGTAACTTCATTGTTTTCTGAAAGCATCTGAAAACCCTGAATAATGTCAGATTCTGCTTTTAAGTAGACTTTGAACCATGTTGTCTTGCCCATCCCAGAAAATCTTCCAGTATTATCTGCTCCTGTAAATGCATGAAAGGTAGGTAATGCCTTCGCCCTGTCAACTCCTAAGGCAGTCCAAATGGGTTGAATTTGTAGAACTCCTGATGCCATTGAGATTGATGTGCTGCTGAGCAGAAGGTGATAATTTGCTATAGCCAGTACTAGAACATCAGTATCTGGAGAGAAGATCGTCAACTGTGCATTGCTTGGATTCCGAACTGTTGCACAAACTGCTTGAAAAATTATCAAAGTATCAGCTTCCTCATGGTTATTGTCTTCAAAAACCAAACTGCTGTTGCTCTTTGTCCAACCAGAAGCTGATACAATGACCAACTTGGAGGATTCTTTGCTATAGTCCAATGTCTTCACTGCTAAATAATCTGTCAAATCTGCCTTAGTTTGATCGTGGGACAGAAAATGTCTCATAGTCACATGCTTGATGTTGGTATCATCTCTTATTTGGTACTAGATAGGATCTTTCCCATGGCGTCTCTTTTCCCTTGTAGCGTTCTTGAGTGAATTGGATTTATAGGTGTCAAAAACAAGAATAACTTCATCATACTCTCTTGTTAGGCTCACTAACTTGTAGTTGAAACATTCACTGAGATCTTTGACAGTGTTGACTGTTGTTGGCTTTATCAATTTTTGCACTACCACCATTCCATCCACCACTGCAATTTTTCGACAGGAACATGAATCTTCGACTTGAGAGGATACAGTTTCATCCTGCATACCTGTTGCATCTGGAAGTGTCTTGGGATCACTGATGGGAAGTTCTTGTGTTAACTTCTCAAGGGCATGGAATAACTTCGACTTGTCAGTACAAGGCAAAGTGGAACCATCTGGTGCAAATAGACCTCTTGGTGTCAAAGTGAACTCGTAGTTGTTGATTGCATGTACTTGGTCAATATCTCGGCTTGACTTGGCAAGCACCATCAATCGCCCATACAGATTCTTCGTTTCTTTGAGGTCAACAATCTTATCTCGAACCTTGACAGCACTCTTCTTGTTACCAGACATGTACATACGATTTTTCTCTTTCTTTACTGGTGTCCAAATGCTGACACTGCCATTGATACGCTCTTTTACATACTCTTCATACAACTTCTGCCCAATGTTATCAATATTCAGGATTTGTGATACATACTGCTCAGGAACACAGGCTAAAGTAATCAGGTTAAAGATGGTGTTGTCATCCTCAACTGCAAATGGATTACCATGACTCATTATGGCAGCCTTGATCTTGCCAATTGTAGCATGCTCTCGATTGATAGTACTTGGAGCAAGGTCATGATGCTATCTAACCTCATCTGATTTGAGACCAAACTGTGTCTTGAAGTCACTAACAAACATGATAATTCTGGAGCTGTCAGGAAGAATCGCTGTCTCGCATTAGCATCGTTTGAGATTCCTATTAGACCATTGTGAACTTTCATTAGAAGGTTTAGCTGCTCACAACCATTGTCTGGCCAATGGATACAAATGGGATATCACTCCTAGTAACAGATTGTTACCTGATTCAAGCTCTCTCCATGTCCTTGGGTGGCTGGTCCTAAGAGCATACATGTCTGATATGTATCTCGGCCAGAGTCGCTTATACTTGATCCTGTCCATTGCAAAGAATAATTTGCTCAGTGCTTCACCAGCTTCAAGATGGAGTTTTAGATCAGCGGTCCGAGATGCTGCAACAAAGAACAGAATTGCCTCCACTCGGTGCAAGTAATTCATCATTGACTTAAACATTGCATTCTTCTTGCATCGCTGTGCCTCCCAGTCCTGAAACTTCATCATCATGTCAGCATTGGTCATGGTCTGAAGGAGGTGGATGTTGGCACGTTTGACTAATTCAGCCTTGATGTGTTTGTTCTTTTCTGAGCAAGCCATTTGTATCTCAGCTCACACACTCTACTTTCAGATCATGGTTTCCCTTGAAGAACTCCTCCAAGACCATTTCATAAAGTGCTACATATGTATATATGTGGGTACGAAGAGAGCGCTTGTAATGTTTGCATTGCAGAATCTGTCTCGTTGTTGCAGAACCATACACATCAGCTTCAATCCAAGCATCATCTATACCGGAGTTTTCTATGGAAGTACCAAGTGCTCTTAGAGAAGCCATAACAACGTGCAATTCACCCATTCTGGGAACAAACTGAACTTGCAAATCAGGTCTAGAATCAAGGAGCTGAACGACTTTCTCATAGAGGGCCAAATCAAAGGAAATAATGGTTGGATGGTCATCACCAACTGCCAACTCCTTTAACTTGCGTGCTTGCATCATCAAAGTCAGTAGAGTTGACCAGTTGTGTGCTACTTCTGGAAGTAATGGCAGGGCACCAACCTGCGTCACTGGCTGGCTTGTTGATAACAGTGAGTTGTATGCTGCCCAACCTGGAATTTTGTTGAGTTCGCCTTCATTTCCCATCCTGGAAATGGCATTAGCAACTACCCATCCAAGGTGTGTAAGTTGATAAGATTTTGCCACACCAATCTTGTTGATGTTGAATGTTTGAGTTGTAGTCTCTTTGTGAGCAGACAGCAAGTTTGTATGCTTCGGCTTGCTACAAGGTAGCATGGATACATGATATGGAGTTACAGAGCAACAACGTGCCTCCACAACATTAAGAGATGGTGATATGGGTTCTCCAGGAGCATCAGCCTTCTGGTAGACTGCAGTAATGGTCCCATGAGTGGTACCTTTACCATCAGCAGTATCTTCAGCAAAATCAGTGTTGTCTACTGCAAAGAAAACAAACGTGCCTTTTTTCAGAAAAGGTGGAACATACAAACCTTGAAACTTTCTGGTGTTTTCAACAACAGCATTGGCTAATGAAGTTTCTAAGAGCATGATCCGGCTGTAAGGAACACAGTAGTTGTGTTCACTGAGAAAATTCACAATTTGTTTGCTTCTTGTGTCATGGTGAACAGTCAATGCTAATCCAAGAACCTGGGGATTCTCTCTTTGACGTCTAGTCCTGAATTTGGCAGAATCACTGCTTGGTGTGAATGTTACCTGTCTCTTAGACTTGAAGCCATACATAATACTTTGGCACACAGTTAGTACTGATCTCTCAACTACATTGGTTCTTGCTTTGTTTTCCAACTCTTCAACAGGTCCAACCATTATCCAACGGATAAGTGTGTATAGTTCAACTGGAACATCATCAACACTGCTACAAATAGGTATTGAAATATCTGGCATGTCCCTATTTGTATAGTTTTCAATACTCCCTCGTACCTGATGTGCACATTGATATACAAGCTTCATTTTGTCCATGTCATTGCTTGTAATAGCCGTATGAACCATTTCTTCCTCACAAGCTTCTGGAGAATAGAGGACAGCAGGTTTCCTCCTGTCCTTTTGTAGAACGGATTTCACTCTGGACAATTCCGAAAGAATTTTGTTTTTCAGCCATTTTCTAGTGAATGTAGGTACATGGTTTTCCAAGGCTTCTGTACCACCAAGCATGTTGATGTAAGTTCTTTCAATGTCATTGATAGAAAGATAAGCTTTATTTTGTGTTTGAATATCGACCAGATTGATCAGTTCAATCAAGCTTGCAATTTGCATTGAACAATCTTTAGTCTGCTTGTTTGATTCAGTGGCTTCACCTCGCAAGACATGGAAAACATGCTTGGTCCAACATGGCTTATGATACCTGACGTCAATTGCATGTGCATCAGAGGTTGCGATTGAATTATTCAATCTTGTTCCGAATACTGCATTCTGTGATACCTCAATGGCATGTTTGAGAGCCTCACCAGCACTATTAGTGCTGATTTTAATCAACTGTTCCTGGCTGACATCCGCTTGACAAAAAAAGCACAGCGAGCTGTTTAGCGGTGATGTGGAGGATCGCGTAAAGGGAGACTCAGAAGAGGTTGATGGTTCATCAATCTCTAAACGTTTCCTTTTCCGCCCTCTTTGTTTACCAAAATATGATCCTGTAGACAATACGTCTTGCTTGCGGATGGAATCACGTGCAATTTGAACTTTATTGGTGGCATTAGAATAGCAGGTACGATGCCAAACTGCATTTGATGCCAGTAACATCTCTTCAGTAGTATCCTTCAATCACCTTTGGATTCGAACACATTCAAAATCTTGTAAAAATGCTCTTTCCTTTATTGCCTCCAGTAAAGTGTGGTATGACCCAGCTCTTGGGTTTAATACCAAGGGTCCTATGGTATTGGTATCTTTTTGGCAAAGAATACATTGCTTCCAATTTATCAATGTTTCATTTTGATCAGACCGGTAGCCAAGCTGTGGTACTTCATTCATGATGCATGAGAAGAACAAGAAAATGGGCTCCAACTGAATATAGCAAAAGGAGCGGAGGAATAATCACTAAAAAAAAAGGGAATTTTTTTAAACTTTCATCACAATATATTTGGCATACAGAGCAGTCATGCAGCATAATGATCAACTGGTGCCAGCTACATTTAGACTTGGTTTTATCTACTAGTTACTTAGATGGATGTACTACTAACTAGTCAAGACTCACCTTTGATTATAGCTGAACCGCTCCTTTAGTATACAAAACTAGCACAAGGACAACAGATAACAAGCCCTTGGTGGCAACAGATAGCACTTAGGTAGCAGCTGCACATGGCAAAAGTGATGAGTCAGCAAATTCTGAGCATGTGCAGTTTTAGCTGAGAATGGAATTCAAACATTTTCAAAATGTAGGCAAGTCCCAGATATAAAATCCTAGTTCAGCTTAGATATTGAATATCACATAGTTAAAATTTCGTTCAAAAGACCCTTCGCTTGACGTCTAAAATGGCCATCATTTTGAGATCCAAATAGCAAGTATTCAAAGCCTTGAAAAAAATGTAAACATTACTTTCCTGATTCAGTACATCATAAAGATTAGAAAAATCCATACATTTCACTTTCTCCAAGAATTTCCAACGAACCTCATTTTTTTAACATACAGAACCTAATTAATATAATCATTGGGAAATATCTCATCCATTGCATTATCATCTGATGACATACCAATTGCTGCTAATTCTAAAAGTATACCTCAAAGAAAGTTTTTTTCAACACGATAGAACTATTAGCAAGCACACTAATACTGAAGCTATGCAATGTGAAGATGAATGAAATTGTACTGAAACTGAAATTTATGTTGTATGTTTCCAGCAAGATGATACATTGGAAGATGATAATGTACAATGGATATCATGCAAGCTGTGCTCTGTTTGGGTACATTTAAACTGCATTAATATAAATGATAACAATGATTATATTTGTTCATTTTGTCAATAATAGCAATTTATAGTTCTCTTTTTTTTTTTTTTTTTGACACACCAGTACTATTCTGGTACTATAGACAACTCTCAGTTCTCCTCTCCCAAACCCATGACATAAGTTATATTTTTACTTGTAGTCTATTCATTATGATGTAGTCTATTCATTATGATATCCATCTAGTCTTACCACCACAGTTGCCCTTTTACACACATTGATAGCCAAAAAATTGATCAGGCAATCCAGGGCAGTATCTAATAGCTAGCTAGGTTTAGGATAAGGCTTTTTTTATTTCACAAATAAGAGGATTTTGCTTTCCCTCTATGTTAAAAAACAACAACAAACAAACAAACATACCACAGCTAATTGGTTTGATCTAGCCCTTGCCCCGGCCAAAGGCAGGCCTAGCCTTACAGATAAAAAGACTCATACATTCTGCAGCCCGTTATTTTATAAAAGTTTACCACCGTAACTTGACGATCTTTACCGATGCTAATATCCTGTCCCTATCTAACTATGGCGGTGCGTCATGTCTGGGTGTGGTGGTGCTTAGCACTTCTCTCTCAAAAAGGTAACAAAGCCTGTTTCTGGTTGTGAATCGGTTTCTGGTTATGAATCTGTATTTCTTGTTGTGAATCTGTGTTTCTGGTTATGAATCTGTATTTCTTGTTGTGAATATTATGTTTTCTGGTGTGATACGTTGTGATATAATAAGCAATAAATATGATAGCTGGCTCAAGTATATATCTGGCAATAGCATTGTGAAATTGTATTTTGTGTATCTTTAGTTTTAGAAGCATTTTCCCAAGCTGATCTTGTTTCATCAGCGAGGTCAGGATTAATCTGCAATGGTGATTATGTATCCTTCAATTGTAGAACCACAGGAAATATTCTAACATGGTCTTACAATAATACTCGGCTTTCTTATCCATCAGTTAGCGGGGACGATATTATAGCTTTTCCGGGGTCTTCCAGTATATTCTCTTCTTTACTCGTTAGTGGTAGTAGAACTTTCATTTCAGAGTTTGTTTTTCTCGCTGCACGTGATGTTACTTCATTGTCAGTAACTTGTATTGATGGCAATATACCAAGAACTTCTCTAGTTAATGTGATCAGTAAGTTATAGAAATAATGGAAACTATTTGGGTAAGGATATCATGTAATATATTTAATACTGCACTTATATTCAGGGGGGTAGGCAGGATTTTTCATTGGTGGGCTCAGAATTAACTTAAAGTCTAACCACACCCATTTTTAGCACAACCACGCCCATTCCATATAGGCTACACACCTATATTTAGCTTAAAATAGATTTTTGGTGAAATAAAAACCAGCTCACCACTTTGCTCTAGGTCTAACTAATTTATGACTCTATTGAACTCCATCTTATAGTGGTCCTACTTTACCACTTTGAGGAATGTCTGCTGACCACTTTAGGATGCATCCAGCCAAAGGCATAAGTCTGTCCTCTATCATTTGTGCGTACGCCTCTGATATCATTTGAAGTTTATAGTGTGGTTCTGTTTCATAAAATGTCAGCAAGAAAAAAATGGATTGCCCTATCCAGCTTTTTTTAACCACTATTTCATGCAATATCAACAGTATGTGGGTTCTGTAGTGATGACTACTCATAATGGTATGTAACTATATATAACAAAGCGCACTAAAAATTGTACGTGGCTTGTTAATAGAGGTTACTTAAATTAGTTTGAGTTGTGAACCCAAGTGCAGTAGCTAGTTTGAGTTGTGAACCCATGTGTTTGAGGCTGCGGAACTAGTTTACTAATTCTGCAGACCAGAGTTTGTAAACTGTTTCTGTTTCTGTCCTTTTTTTTTTATTTTCATCATTTTTTCTAGCCTTTCATGTATTTACTTTATTATTCCTATCTCCTCTCACCATTCTTTTTCCACATCTTTTCTATATAATTATTTTTCTTTCTTACTGTAGTATAAGGTTTATAACTTGAATAGATTTAATAGCCATTTTATTTTTTTATTTGTCAATATCTTTTTCTGTGCCTAAAAATTCTCATCTGTCGTTAATGATAATTTAGCGATTTTTTTAATTTTTCAATAGGCTTCTCTCTTAGTGTGTTATGCTAATTACACTACTGTGATTGCAGACATAATATATAAAAAAAAGTACACCAGTTTTATATGACCACTATTGCTTGGCTAAAAATGCTGGTATGCAAGTTCAGTGCTCACCTGTGATATCGTTAATCATCATAATTTGGTGGTAATTTCATATCAGTTAGATTGAAGGGGCACTAAATGAACATAAATTCTCAGGTGGAAAATAACTTGTGGCATATTATGTCTATCAGATTTGCTGGCCCTTTTATAATGAAAGTTTCATATATTTACCAGATAGAATTTTCAATAGTTTTAATTATTTAGCTGCAGTCTGCTGCTTACAAGATAAGTTTTGTACTGTATTGATTGAGTGTATGAAATATATTCCCTCAAATAGCGAATATCTGGAGCTATATTCATTGTTGTTAGCTGACGCTTAACAGTTCTATATGTATTTGTAGGGAGTGGATTGTCACCCGTTGCACAAATGAGCGAAAATTATACTATGGAAAACAATTCTATTCCAATATTTTGGAGTCATCCTTCTCCAGATCAAGTTGAACGCTTTGTAATCATGGTAGATGGAAGACCTCATGGATCTGTGATTCAGCGCAGTGTAAATACAATTGAGATTGAGCTCTCTGAATGCAGAATGTACACCATTTATGTAGTGGCTATTGACATTTGCAATAATAATAGTTCATCGAACTTGAAAAACATTCATTGTATACCAACCTCCACTGATAGTGCTATTACACCAACTTCCAGTGATAACTCTGGTAAGTAACTGGGTATGTGATAAGTGTGCTCATAAAGGCATAGTATTTGTATGACTTCTGATTGCTATCATCATCATCAGCACACGGTGGTTTCAGGCAAGGGATAGCCCCAGGCACTTAGTCACACCCACAACAGCAGCAATTAGAAGTTATGTAAATTGTAGTGTATGAAGTTAGGGTTGTAGTATGTAGGAAAACACTGCTAAAAATAATCTGTAAACCTAAAAAAATAATAATAATAATAAATTAAAAATTAAAAAAAAAAGGTGGTGTGTGTGCTAGTGTACTGCAAGTAATTTAACCACATCCTGCTGCTTACCAGAATTCCAAGATGAAAAGCAGGCTTACACACATAATGCTTATCCTAAGAATCACTGGGACTAAAAACTCAAGAATGGAAGTAAGCAATTCAATTCTAGATTTTTTGGTCTCAGTACTTTATTTAGGGCTTTAAATTTGGTACACATATAGAGCCCATCACACCTGACAATCCTATAGAAAGAAGAGTTAAAGTTTTTGCTCTATAGAATTGTAAACTATTCATTTTTGTACCACTCCTACCAAAAAAAAATAAAAATTAGCTGTTGTACTGCAACAGTTCTTGGGATTCAGGTCCTCCAAGTCAGATCTTGAACAAGCTGCAGAATCTTCTGTGACTGTTAATGCTAGCTCTTTCACTCTTTGCCTGTCAGGTATTCATCATAGGTTGCTTGCATGAAATAAAAATGGCCACATCCTCAATAAACTGGTCTAACTCTACCATAGCAACCAAAGTGCGTGGGCATGTATTGCCACCCATAAAGGAAATATGTCTTTAAACAAAGAGAAGGATTCCAAACATTCAATTTCATATAACATTATTAACCAGGACTTAGTGAAGTAGTTTAATCATCAAGTTAGTCCCATAGAATGTTAAGCATTGTTGGGTGGTCTGCTATGAAGTGTTGCAGAAAGTATTAAGTGTATAAATATTCCCAACGCTAAAATTTTAGAGTCTTTACCCATTGATCATCCAAATCATTTCTATATCACACGTGTGATAACTTGTGATGAAATTATACGAGTGTCAATAATTATCATCATCAGTATGTACTGATATTATTCTTTAGGTTTGAATGAAACTGTATCGAAGTCTACTACACCTGTGGCCACTGCTTCACTTTCAGGATACATTGCAGGAATTGTTGTCCTGAGTTTTTTTTTTGCGGTCGTAGTTTCTGCATTGATTATTATAGTTGTATTAAAGATATTGCTCAACAAGAAAGTGGTAAGAATTTTCATTAACTGTGGGGAGTAATTCCCAGTGTATGTAAATATTTGTTCATTTATCCGACATACTGCCGGGAGTGAATTTGTGTTGATAAATTTCTGAATATATGTACAAGACGAAAGTGTTGGGACAACAGTGCAGTTTAAAAATAATGATGTATGCAGCACCTAATTGTTGTGGTTTTAGTATATTGAGCATACATTGCTATTGTATTCATATTGAGGTCAAATTAATATTGAGGTCAATCCTTGTGTGTATTAATGTGTTACTATTATACTGTATTCTGTCCAAGTTAAGTTAACAGGTGCTATTTGTGCTAACCTTTGACGTTAGAAAGTTGCATCTGGTGCTGTTTTTAATTAGTACCATGAATTTTCCTACTCTATTTTAGAAAGGAATCCCATACCACTGCAAATAACTTTGATTTTAATAATCCACTCCACGCATCAATTATCTGCACCCATGATTATTCATACAACAGAAAATAAGTGACACCTATAAATGGCAGAGGTTGCTAGAGAGATTATCAATTCACATATCCGGACTCTTCTCTAAATTGTTTCACCATAAACTAACTCTGACTTATAAACTATGCACAAAATACTAAATAGTTGAAATTACATTAATTACAAAACAATCCCCACAGGTATCCCAAGGTGAAGGACAATAATGAGTGTTGGCCAGAATTATACAACGACGCAACAGATCTAGTGGTAGAAAAGTTGAAGGAAATTTATATGCCAACAGCTTGGACATTTGCTCAAGCAATGTGGTTTCCTCCATAATAATAGTTTATTTTTTTGTTTTTTTGTTTTTTTTTGTCTGAAGCAAACTTGCTTATAAAAGGGTGGATTGCATAACTTTCCGGCCAAACAGTGCCTTAATTATTATGGCAGTTTTGTAGTTGAACCGACAAATTAACAAATCTACTACAACGCTATATGTTTCGTATGTGTGTACTCATTAGTTGCTAAATTACTAGTTAGGGCTGATATATGATGGATAAAGGTCTACTATGACAATAACATTTCTTGCGTGTATTTAGACACGAGTCACACATGTGGCTAGCACTGAGAAACTTAAAGCTTAACTGTTTCAACTCTCATCATTTGTTTGTTCATTTTTATCACTTGTGTTTGTTTTGATCAATTACTGCATAAAAGTTGAGTATTAAAATATTTGATTATTTAAAATTCTATATCATTAGTTTTATTTCTTACTTTATTTCTTCAATATCCCTGGTGTCAAATTTCTGTTTTTACTTTCATTGTGCTTTAATTCAATGTTTTATTGAAGAATACTGATTGGAAAATTAGTCTGTATAGATAATTAGATTTCTAATTATATTAGTTTGAGTGCTTGCTTTTGCTTGTGGATCATTTGTACACTTTTTTTTATCTTCATGAAAGTTTTTAAGATTAGCAAGATTAATGGTGAGTGAGCGGAGTAGGGGACACTGTCAGCAACACAAGCTGTACAAGTACATTATTGTTGCTATTATGAAAGGAATAACATAGAGCCGTGATGCACCATATTGCTATATTGGCACTGCAAATCACTTAGTTTAATTATTTAGTTGTTTTGTGTTTGTTTTTTAGTGGAAGCACTTGAACCATTTAATGCAAACATGATCGTTGTTATTGTAGCTTTTTTAAAGGTTAAACATTTGTTTGTTGTGTTTCAATACTTAAACTCTTAATTATTTTTATTACGCGATGATCAACAATATAATCAAGTAATTTTTTATATTACAGGGTGTTTAAGAATCTAAACAGAAAAATCAGAGAATAACTCATACATTTGTTCAGTTGGTGCTATTTTAACGATGTTTTCAGTTAGCAAACTGTTTTGGTTATACATTTTTTTTATAAATTCATATTTACTAGTCTTGAAAGTATGTGTGCATTTTATATTATTAGTTAAAAAGGAATACCAACAGATGATATGGGCATCTCTAACCAAGTTGAGGAGTTGAAGGAAGCCACCTATAGTTATCTCAGAAGTGTGGTTTACTTAAGTCAGGAGTATAAACAAACTGTTGGTCAGTAAAGTAAAACCAGACACTACCATGTGAGTACCTATGTATGCTATGTATGTTCCATGGGAACGCGTGATTGACATGTGCAATCAGCACCTTTTGGAAGTAAAGTGAAGTTAGTAAACTTGACATGTTTACTTTCAATTAGGAAGAAAAGTGTTACATGCCCATACTCTTTGCTTACTTTGGTTGTGTAGTAAGCTGAAGTGCATCATATGAACCCGACCTATTAGAGGTCACAGGGATTCAATTCCCCAGTAGAAAAACATGACTTGCATAGATTGTGGTATGTAACAATTATCTCTAGTGGAGGTATGGTCCTGGCTGTAGACAACCTAGGGAGTTCAGCAGTGTAGGAAGATGTTTGAGTATAGTATTGGGGTGGGGGAGGTTGGGGCTTCCCCCCTCCCTTCCTATGCCACAGTAGTTTGATATTTTAGTACATCAACTCACATACACACACACACACACACACACACACATACTCACACATACTCACACACTTGGAAAAGGCACAAGTGGTACAACTATAACATGGTGTGGTATGAAAGAGGCTCAGTACAATAAGAAAAAATGAGTTAATGAAATCAGAAAGGAACAGGTGTGAATATGTTATTGAGTTAGGTATGCTTTGTCGTTGATGTTCAGACATGGGATGTCTTACCTCGCTTCTATTGGTTCAACGTGACTGACGGGCTGACTGGTAGCAAGCTTAGCTAATGGCGCTAATAGCTCTCAGAGATTGGTATTAATAGTGTAAGATTTCAGAGAATTCGGAACATATCCTAGTCTGATGAGGTTACAAGTGTTCTATTTGTTTTAAAATATTCAATTGAATAGCCTAATCAGAAAACTTTCGTAGATTGGTAATGTTTGATACGATTCTAATTAAAGTACCCTGTGTGAGTCCTAAGTTAGAGAGAGTCCTGATAAACTAAATGCAGCTACCATGGAAGCAGGAAAAGCAACATTCTAGTCACATTACCTATAAGATTTATACTCTGGGATATGGACACAATGTGTTGTTGTATTTAGAAAACCATATATGGATGCTTTCTTACTTGATCCTTTTATCTTGTGTACATAGCTAGCTACCTTTATTATGAAAGCTTAACTTGGCTTTCAGCAAAAATATTATTTTAAGCACATTTTGTTATGGTTAGATAAAACTACTTGTGTTAACACTACACTAACAGCAGGCAATTTATTTCTTACTCTAAGGATGAGTAAATGTCAATTTATTTCCAGTGTTTTATGTTGAATGCAAACATTTGATAGGTAAGTGATCATTAATAGTACAAACTGAGTGTCCTTGGTCAAAGTGATATTTTTTATCCAGTTATACATTTTGTATGGCATCGAGCTATGAAAGTGGCAAAGCCTGTGTACAATGAGGGAGTACATTTATTTCATCAACTTTTCACGTAGTATTTTTTCCACGTGCCCATTTTTTAGTAACATAGTAAATCATGTTGTATTACTTGAATTGCTGTAAACAACTAAATCTGCTGAACAACGTTAAAGTCCATTCTTTGCATATGATTTACGTAGAAAATATGCTCAAACAGAGGCAATGCTTGAAGAGACTAGAAAATTTTAGTTGAGTGATATTAATTTTTTGTAACTATTAAATATTCAATAAATTAAATAAACTTTAATTAAAAGATTAAATTTATTTTTTTAAGAATGTCTCCATTGAAATCCCTTAGCACTGTCACTCCTTTGTTAATTAGGGTTACATTATTTGTTAATTAGGGTTACATTATTTGTTAATTAGGGTTACATTATTTGTTAATTAGGGTTACATTATTTGTTAATTAGGGTTACATTATTTGTTAGTTAGGGTTACATTATTTGTTAATTAGGGTTACATTATTTGTTAACATTATTTGTTAATTAGGGTTATATTATTTGTTGGGTTACATTATTTGCTAAAGTAACATTCAGAAATACTTACTCTAAAATGTCTTGTCCTAGTACATGCATACATTTCATCTTTGGGGGAGAGTATTAGCCCTTAATTATTTTTTCTTGAAGCTGACCATAGGCGTGAGGTAAATCTTGCCCTAGTAAAGTACAGTGTCACCATCTCAACCCCTTAGGTCAGTCTAATCAGTGAAGACTTACATGTGCCATTACACACACAAACACATGAATAGAGTTCACTCAGGTGAAGCCCAATGTCCAAGTGTGAACAACTGATAAGGCATTGCCATGTCTGAGAATGTGAAGCACGTTCCTAAGGTGTAATAAGTTCATTTTGATTCAGTCATTCTCAGCTGAAATAATAATAGCAAATTTTCTCGTTCTAACAGCCAATATTATGTTGATTGGGTTAAGTTTTAATTAACATAATATTGGCCGTTACAACGAGAAAATTTTAAAGTCATTTTGAAACAAATGTAATGCACGGGATAGTGAACCTTACATTATTGTCAGCACTGTGGCAATCAAGGGACTTCTTGTGCTGCATGGTTGGTGGGTTTTAGATGAGGTCACAGATAAATAACTAGAGATGGAAGGAGTCATATAGTAGCCTACATGTATATTGCTCGGTAATATTCCGTGAAATACATTAAAGTGGCGTATATCATCACCCACCACTAGAATTCTTGGCAGTACAAGTGTCACTACACAGAACTAGATATTGTTTATTTTCACTGCAGAATAAATTTTCAAACTTTTCATAGTATTTCTGCAAAGAAGAGGGCAGCATTTCCTGCAAAATCCCACAATGTCGGTCTATCCTTTACCTAATTGTTGCAGATGACATTTCATGCGCATTGGACGGATACGTAATCTTGTTCCTGTTATGTAATGGGAGCTCGAATAATAAATAGTATCATCAAGTTCCCAAGTTTATTCTACTAGAAATTCCAAATAGTCTGTTTTTTCTTTCAATGATCATAATTGCTTTGATAAACATCTGACTCAAACGTTTTCCAAACGTAATCAGTGACGGATGTTGTTATAAACAGCAGATGGAGGCAATTTTAATATTGAATAAAAATTGTTATATTTCGCCAATATTATTTTCAAAACAAGTTAATTCAATTATTATGTTTGTGATCATAATAATTTCTAAAATCTCCTACACAAACAATATAGAATTCGTTTCATACTATTCATACACTCCATATGTTACTGTATCTAAAAAAAATTGTAATTTAATTTTTAATAATCCTTAGATGTCTGTAATACTGTTTGACCACCTAATTATAACAACAGCTATAAACTCTATGATGATACATATTTTTAAGCTATATGCTATAGCTATTTCTAATGCTTATTAAAAATCCTAAGATTTATTTTTCCTTTGCGCTATTTCATTCAGATAGTCTAATCTAATTATTATGATGGACATAACCTGATGCACACAACCTGTGTTTTTAACCAGCATGAGCTATGGTAGCCCACTTAGTTTAAGCCTCAGATACCTTTTCCTGAGCAATACGGTTTGCTAAAGTCATGGCAATCACAGTCACTGTATACATACTATGTTCACAATGCAATAAAGTCCGTTATAATTTTTGTATCTGACCTTGTGGTGTTGACAACCACAAGCCACTTAACAGATGCCGCAACTGATAACTCACCTGGAGCATTATAATAGCTATTATAGCTAAGCAGGAAGGTAAAATAACATCTAAATGGGACTAATTATTTACAGGTACATCACTTCTATATAGTGGATATTCACTTCTTCATTTTATCCGTTATTGGAAACTTCAATTAGAATTAGTTACTCACTAACCCTAAATGCACTGAGGATGGTATCATATATAATTTGAGTTGGTTCCTTGAGATGGCTGTGCAGAGGTAATTGACTTTCTTAGCTCTCAGTGTTTTGTATGTTTTGTTTTCTTGAGTTATCCCTCCTGATAATCTGTTCTCACTAGTATTAATTAGCTAATATGATTGGGGGGCATGCAATACACATGCCCCCCTGGAATTACCTCCCTGGTGTTATTATTGTAACAGTCCCACCATCATCAGGTCATTATAATACAAGCAACATGTGGAAGAGGTTGGGTGTATGCACTATACTCTGGATAATACTCTATCACAATACTTGTACAGTTTCACAAATAGAAAACTTGACACAAATGCTTTCTGTTGTTGTTGTTTTTAAGAATATTGGTACACACTTTTGACTTGTCTTTCAGAAATAATAACATTGTTTTAAAGCCCTTAGCTATGTAGTTATGGTTACATACAACTAGCTGTAACAGAACCATTTGCCACAGCTGGTAGTAAACACTTATGTTACTACTTGTAACCTCTACCTGCAGACATTACTGATAATTTTGTTCATAAGCAATTATGTTTTTGTTAAATGGGTCGCAGTGTCTTTAATAGGCGAGTAAAGCAATCATTGACAATACAAGCGCTATTTAGAAGCACACCAATGATGTTGTGGTTATGATGATACTTTACCAGTACATGTATGAAAGTATAGAGCTCGGATAAGTACTGGGACTTGCATGCTATAGCTTTCTTTGCCCAAGAAGTATCATGATATGGTAGGAATCATCATAATATTGCAATCAATAGGCTTGTCTCGATATATATATTCACCAACAAAATCCAGGATGTGCACAGTACAAAGAGTGTTTGGTAAGTAGTAGTTCTGTTTGTTTTCATAAAGCAATAGTTGATTTTAAGTATGTTAAATTCTTGAATCTCCAGTTGTGCCAACATTTTTAGTCACAACTATCTACATGTGTATAATTATAAATAAATACATATAATATTATATAGATACGGACAATATTGCTTTACCCTGCCCACTAGCACATGCAGGTAATAGTCATAATATGTGGGGGAAGCCAATACACACTAACACTCAAACTCTCACACATACACACACAAACATTATGTATAATTATATAGAGACCTAGAGTTAATTAAAAAATTAAGATCTACATAGTGGCCCTATCGTGGCAAAAATATTAAAACCCTCTAAATCCAGTTCACAGCCTTGGTGTGTGTTTTTATGCGGAAGATTTGAGTGAGACATTGCATATTATAATGATTTCCAGTAGCCAGACATAAAATATATGCAGAGTAATGAATGTAAGGTGCGCTGGGAACAGCTGATGGTAGTTCAGGAGAAGTGAGAAGTGCTTATGAATTCTGGTAGGCGGGGTAGGCGGGGTAGGGGGAATGATAACGTGGTGGAGTGAGTGATAGTGATGGAATTAGCACAATCTATTAATATACTCTGGAAGACAATCTGATTCTTTTCCGTGATGAGCTAGGGCTAAGGATTGAGTATCACAGTGAGTCAATTCACATTAGCAATTTATTATTGGAAGTACAATTTGTCGGAAATAAAATAAAATAGTCTACAAATTAGATAAGCGATGTTTGTTATTCTTAGGTAAAAACTAGACAAATATATTATTATAGAAATCTGTACTGAGTTTGTAACTTAAAAACAAAATTCTTTTCAATATTTTCTTTTCCTTGTGTGTACTCAGTTCAGAAGTAAAAACACTTTCACCATCAATATTATTTTAAGCCACATGTTGTTGTGATTTTAAATCCATGTTTTTGGTAATGGTATGTAAACATGTATGTTTTTGTTGAAGATATTTTCACATACGTCTTATTGTAGGAAACATAACATTAGGTACGGTATCATTAAAACTACAAACATATTGTAGTTTAAACAGAAAGATGCTACTATTGTGGAGATTCTTTACCAATGTTTATTTGTAATGATGCAACCATATGAAATGTAATTCCTGGTTTACTCGATTGTGGCTTACAAATGAAGTGAATTTGCTAATAATAAAACACTGATGGTTTAATCTATTTGTACCATGTTACGTACAAATAGTCCAATTAGATTTGCTCAATTCACAGTGAATACATTTTATACCCACCTCCTAGGAGGTGAATAAGTGAACCGTCCAATCAAAAATATGTTTTTTCTTGCACCTCTCCGTTCAGTCTGTAGGATTTACACTATTCTTGGGCCTTTTGCTCTTGGTTGTGTAAATATCATACTAACCTCCACGTCATTGTTTAACCTGTACATATTGACTGTATAAGCCTTAAAAAAAAAGAAAAAAGAAGACATTATATGGAAGTATTCAGCCAATCATTATAAAAACAATGGTCAAAGAATAATCCTTAGATAAGTAGTAGCTAATAATAATCAAAATAATTTAATATTTTAATATTATGCTTGTCTGTCAGTAGTGACCTTTATAACACATACTATGAATAATTCATAAACATAACTGAGTTGGTAGAGGTCAACTCATTCAGTCTTAAACCAAACTTACATTGATATAAAACTGAAATCTGTGTGAAAAAATGTCTAGCGGCCTAGTAAATTACATAACTATAAAGTGTTATTCGAATTATAGGTCATGTTATCTCTCCTATATAGCAATATCAAATAAATTTTACAGAAAGGGATGTCTATTAATGAAGGTTAATGAATCATTAATTATGTAACATTCAGGGAAGCTCAGCCGCCACAAACTTTGGGGGTTGGAGGGGGAGGCTCTAGCACCTCCAGATCCTCAGCCTAAGTTAATACCACAATGTTAGTCTGTCGTTAAAAACATTGTCATTCATAATCAGTAAGCTAAATTAAACTGGTAAAAGATCATCAATTTTATAGTTGCTCATATCTTGGTGTAATGGCAGCAGGAAAGCTAGTGAAATCAATAAGGATAAGGTTGAAAAGGTCACATATAGCCATTCCAAATTGAATATTATCTGCTGCATCATTCAGAGCCAATTCATAACCCAACACGTACACCACAGGAAATTCCACAAACCAGTAGTGGTAAGTTATACTACTGGGTTAGCTCTGGCACTTAAAGTTGAACAGCTAACTATGGTTGGTGTCCAGAGCCAATTAGAAAAATAGATGTATGCAATAATCCTTCTAAATAATAGCCAGCAAGAATAGTTATGGGTTATTCAATTACATATTATAGCTACTGGTTGAGTTACCATGCATTATTATAATTCTCATCACAATTACAATTGTACAAGAGCATCAGCTCAAGTGGTTTAGTTATGTTAGAGCAATAAAAGGAGGGGGGGGGGAAGGGGAGGATCCCGAGGGGCCCAGGCCCCGCCTCCAAATCAAGCTTATTAAAAAGTATAATGCACAAGTATACCAGTTTATATTTTCATGCTAATTTATGCTCTCCATTTATAATGAATGTCCTAATCATTAAGTTTTAAAAATAAATTTGGGCCCATCCCAGTCATTAGCGCTGAACCATCCCTGGTGGGTGGGGTGGAGGGAGTGGGTGAAAATGTATGTTTAGAAAAGAGGGATGGGAAGAGGAGGGACATTTTTTTTTACGTTGTACTTCTGTAAAAAGCAAAAAAATTAAGTAGGTAAAACATTTTGATAATGTAGTGCTAAACTATTACTTTTGGCTAACCATTATGCATGACTAAAATGTATGTGTGTTTGCTTGTTAGATTTATACACATCATGTGTGTTTGTACATTATTACATTTATGCACATCGAGAACTGTTTGTGTTTTAACCCTTTCCCTGCGAATATGGGAGTCATTTTGACTCAGTGTCAGACAATGGGCTACAAAAGCCCCGCTTACCATGATAATGCTTGATGTATGCATGTTTGTATCCAAATAAATGAAATCATCATGAAATGAGGATCACTTTGGTATATTTTATTAGAATGTTATAATTCAAAATTTTCTTGCTATGGCCGCAGCAAGTGACCAGACATATACCGCTCACAAGGTTCTTCACTTAGAATTGGAAGCATTTAGTGAGAAATCGAGTCAGTTTCTAAAACCTATAGATTTTTGGAATAAAAATGGAAACAATCCTGAAGGTAATGATACTCTTACCGATGGGTCGGCTATGTTTGTTCTCACGAACATTTTAGACTAGGAGGCATGGAGCTTCTTCTTCACACTATCAATCCTGGAACATCTTAGACTAGGAGGCATGGAGCTTCTTCTTTACACTATCAATCCTGCAAAGAAAGATTCTTTGCTGCTAGAAGAATGATATTTTAGTGATCAGAATTTGTAGAGATAAAAATAAAATGATATTGTGTCCAAAATGCTCTGCTCATTTTTGTGTATATAGAAATGCTTTGAAATACCGTACAATAGTCAATTATGGACCACTTTAGATAGCTAGCTATGTATCATAACTCATAACATTCAGAAACATGTTATCATTCAGATTAACAGACACAAGTTAATTGATATAATTTATCAATAGTATTGTGAAGTGAAAATGCTGACAGCTCTAAATAACAATGTAATAGTTAGCACGTACAAGACATCCACAACAATGACTAATTAAATGTGTATAATCTTGTTGCCATGACAATTACATGGTATCTTATTGGGTTCATATGAAAGTAAAATTAATTTCAATTCATGTGATACCAGGGAGGAGGGAAGGGAAGAGAGAGTAAGATAGAGAAAAGAGGAAGAGGTACTAAAGTTTTTTCTCTCCATCTGTTGTAGTGTGGAACTAGCCCATTAGACCACTGCACCAACATTATTAACCAACTGAATTTACTTCAATAGTTGGTGCATAATAGCTTTTATAATTAGTTACTACAGAACAATACTGTACCAGTTAGTTCATTCTAAACTAGTGTCTGGCAGTGGCAGTAAATTCACAGGAACTATGTATATTGTTTTAAGAACCTTGAAATTGGTAAGAATCTACCTAGCTACCAGGGTTACCTATACTACCAAAGCTACTAATGTTACCAGTGCTACTTATGGTACCTGCATTGTGTTCTGCAGTCTCGACCCACGGTAGGAGAAGAACGGGAGTAGAGCAGCGAAGGCAACTCAGCCCTGGCCACTTTCCTCCCAAGTCACTGCCATCTGAGAAACTCTCACTGAACTTATTGAACATAGCAGGGCCGTAGCAAAGGGTGCGGCCGGTGCGGCTTTGGCCGCACCACTTTTTTTTCAACTCTAATTTATTATTCAGCGCATGCGCAGAAACACTTTGGAATACAATGACATGTAAGGTAAGGGTCGGCTACACCACGCGCACGCAAGACCAGTACCGTGTAGATATGGCTTCGAAGCTGATGAGTGCTCTAACCGCGGAGGTTCCTGAGAAACCATACCAGCCAAAGGACTATAATTTTCCTAAAAGAGCATTTGGAAAAAAAAGGAGACACTTCCAGAGCATTTCAATCGCACTGGTTTAAAATTTGGACATTCTTACACTACGATGAGGCGAAGGATGTTGTCTTCTGTCATACTTGCATGGTTGCAGCAAAAAGAAAAATGTTATCTACCAATAATTTAGATCCAGCTTTTGTAAGTTGTAGTATTAACAATAACTGTTACGGCTTGTTTAACCTATAATGCTTTTTTTTCTTTTTAAAACTAAATTTTAACTACTAAATTTTTTTTAGATAAGTCGTGGTTACTGTAATTGGAAAGATGGAACAAGGGGTTTCAAAAACCACATGGGCAGTGCTTGCCATCGTGAAGCCGTTCAAATGATGACTACAATTCCAGCTACTACTGGAAATATAGGAGCAATGCTATCTAAGGAGTCAGAAATTCATAAAAGGAATGCATCTGCAGCTCTCCTTGAAATATTTTCCACAGTAAGGGTATTGTGTCGACAAGGGTTACCGTTACGAGGTGACAAAGGAGAAAGTGACAGCAATTTACATCAATTGTTGCAAGAGAAGGCACAAACCAATACAAATTTAGCGCAATGGCTAAAAAGGAAAGAAAATGTATATACCAGTGCAGATATTCAAAATCAGATGATTAAGATTATGGGAATAAATATAATGCGTAAAATAGCTACAGATGTTCATGCTTCCCCATTTATTACAATAATGGCTGATGAAATGGCAGATACTTCCAATGTTGAGCAAGTTTCTATATTAATACGTTATATAACTGATGAGCTTGAAGTTCATGAGGATTTTTTGGGTTTGTATTCTGTTCCATCTATTAATGCTGCAATGCTAGTCTCAGCAATAAAAGATGTTTTTTTGAGGTTGAATATTAGTTTTGACAAATTACGAGGGCAATGTTATGATGGGGCAAGTGCTATGAGTGGGAGTAAGAATGGTGTTGCCAAGTGCATTAGTGACATTGAACCAAGAGCACTATTCACCCATTGCTATGGCCATGCTTTAAATCTGGCAGCAAGTGATACTGTGAAAAAATCGAAGATTGTAAAGGATGCACTCAACTTAACACAGGAGATAGCAAAACTAATTAAGTATTCACCACGAAGAGAGGGTATTTTTAAGAGTATTAAGGAAGCACGTCTCGATGATACAAGTGGTATACGAGTGCTATGTCCTACACGCTGGACTGTCAGAGCGGATGCTCTTGCAAGCATAACAAATAATTTCAAAGCTTTAATGCTTACATGGGAAGAGACAGCTAAAGTTGTAAAGGATACTGATACAAAATGCAGGATTTATGGAGTTTCAAAGATAATGAATTCTTTTGATTATATTTTTGGTAATATTCTTGGTGAGATGTTGCTTAACATTCAGATAACTTAAGTAGTACCCTACAACATTAATCTCTTTCTGCTGCTGAAGGACAAAAAATTGCTCACATGACTTTGGAAGTTATTAAGAGACTTAGAAATGAAGAGAGTTTTGATCTTTTCTGGATGAAGGTAGAAAAATTTAGTGAGGAAAATGGCATTGAAAAGCCATCTTTACCTCGTAGACGTAAACGTCCCATGCGATTTGATGATGGCGAGTCAGAAGATCATTTTCATTCTGAAATTAAATCATTTTACCGGCAATCATACTATGAAGCTGTAGACTTGCTTATTTCTTGTATTGAAGACAGATTTCAACAACCAGGGTATGAAAAGTATAAGCGTCTGGAATCGTTACTTCTTAAAGCATGTACTTCAGTGGATACTGAAGAGGAAGTTGCAGAAATTTGCCAGTTCTACAAAGATGATTTTAATCATAGTATTCTTCAGACTCAGCTTCAAGTTTTCCATACTCATTTTAGTTCAACCCAAACCGACAATCATCCTCAAAAAATTGACATTTTTGACATAAAAAAATACTTTTTGTCCCTCTCTCCTGGCCAACTGTCACATATGTCGCAAGTCTATGGTCTGCTGCAGTTAATCTTGGTGATGCCAGCTACGAATGCATCCTCCGAAAGATCTTTTAGTGCTTTGAGACGCATAAAGACGTATTTAAGATCTACTATGAAGCAAGAACGTCTTAATTATTTGATGCTTCTTCACATTCATAAAACAAGAACAGATGAAATAGATTTAAAGTGTATTGTCAATGAATTTATAGACGAATCCGAACACCGTAGTAGTATTTTTTCTAAGTTTTAAGTTCATAGCATTATTGTTTTAAGAACTTTAATCATTTATGTAACAATCTATTGTAATAAAAATTTTGAAAATTGTAATGTTCATAATATTAAAAATTAGAGGTCCTTTTTACTAGTTTTATTGCTGTATCCACTTGTGTATTCAGTGATTAAGCCACTTCCACCTGCAATAAGTTCAAACTTGTAACTAAAGTATAGACAAACCACACCCACAAACTATTAACCACACCCATTTCCGGAGCCGCACCACCCCAAAATTGCTTGCTACGGGCCTGATATGAGAAATCTGAACTGAGAGGGGAGTGGCTGACAATGATGTAGCCTGTTCACAATCCATTCACGCATGCATGAGGTAAAGGGTTTTACATGTAAATGAACTGGGCAAGATGTACACAACTGGAAACATATAGCTCAACGAATGGATAGGATTAAAAAGAAAGAAATAGAGTGTGAATTGCTTAATAGTCAGGCAAAGTGTACATGCATCTCAATATTCCTGTGACATGGATCTAAATGTCCACAATAGATCCTCCCTCCTTATCTGTATAGCCAGTTCTTGATATTTATAACAGCGATGAATCTAACTGAGAAATTCCAGGGCACGCTTGAGAAAGTGAATCACTGGAGTGTGCACTGAACAGCTGCATTACTGGCTGGACATGATCTGTTCCGGTCAGTCGAATGTCTTGTACATCTATGGCCCCCATCTTGGAGTCAACCAGCCTAGACAAAGAGTCAGTATTCTTGTTGCAAGAAGCTGGATGATACTTCACAGTGAGAGCATACATGTAACTTCATTACCCAATATGCCAAATGAGAGTTGTTGAAAGACACATCTGAGGAAGGATAGGGCTGTAGTCAGTCCCAGCCACAAAGTGTGATGGACGAAGATATGGAGCAAAGTATTGGATTCCATTGGCAATCCTGTGAGGGACTCCAGTGAAGAAACTGAATATTTCTACTCATGATCCTTCATGCATCTTGACCAGAACACAACCGGAAGCTTCCTCTTCTTCTTGAACAATATTAGGGACTGCACCATGACTCACTGAAGAGGCATCTCCCTGCAGAAAAAGAAACATATTGGAGAGAGTAGGGAGAGAGAGAGAGAGAGAATAGAGTCTAAGGTAAGAGAAGATAGTAAAACATCAAATCTCTCTCATAGGCTTTTTTTTTTAACAATAGCTCCAGAATTAAAAATATTTGGTCGCCAATGGGAATCAAACAGAACCGCTTGCTTAATGCTCTGTTCTAATGAGTAAAAGAAGGCTGAAAAAGAAATTGTCAAACATCGAATAGTTATACAACTCATTACACCATATAACACGACATGAGCTGCTCAGATACCTTCTTCACTAATTATATAATTATTAACTTTTATTCTATTAATTATCTGATGATTTACTTTTCTATTTTCAATTACATAATTATTTACTTTTGATTTATCAAATTATGTAATTATTTAATTAACTGAATGTTTCTTTTTCTCATGCATCACTATTCACTTGTGATACCTGGTTTTCTATTTGGCTGGCTAAGTTTCTGATGAATCTCATGTTAATCCATGACATTTTAAAGAACCTGAATTCACCTCTCTTTGGCTCAGGAAAGCATAACTCCCTGTGGCAGCGACCTGCCTAGAACATGATTAAAATCCATTCTGGGAACCAATTCTTGCCTCCCTTAACCAGAAGGTCAAGAAGCTCCTGGGAAATCTAATCTCCCACACAACTGACAGTAAAACTAACTAAATTTTATACATGATATTGAAGGAAAAAGTATTATCTGGGAGCATTAGGAGAAAAAAAAACTAAAACTAAGTTATCAATATCTTTTTTGAGTAAGAAGAACTACAGAAATTTTCATTAACTAATACAACACTGGCCATCTTCTGTAGTTGACTTGCAGTATGTTTCTAAAGTAAGATGGTCAGTCAGAGATTGCTATTAATCCATTTAAGTGCATCAATGGATGCTGAATCAGTTAAATACAACTGAAGAAAATCTTCACCAGTGTCTCAAGAAGTACAGATGAGCGTTTTGATTTAGAGATTCCAGATATAGTTCATCGTACTAAAAACAATCCTGAAGGTGTATTTGTAGTTGTTATTTTTATCCCAATACTCCCTGAAGATTTAGAATATTTTATATCATGTAAAAGATGTAGTTAGTTTACTAATTTGACTTAATTGCATACTCATTTTCAATCTCATTTACATCATCTTCATTGATACACCTTTCAGCAGCAGAGGCCTTGTGAGACCTACCAGTTCCTTTCTTCGGGCAGAATCTCTGAATGTGATCTTTTAGTTGGTAAATTATATGTGATTTCTTGGTTGGTAAAGTATATGTGATCTCTTATGTGTTATCTCTGGGTTGGTAAAGTACGTATAATCTCTGGGTTGGTAAAGTACGTATAATCTCTGGGTTGGTAAAGTACGTATAATCTCTGGGTTGGTAAAGTACGTATAATCTCTGGGTTGGTAAAGTACGTATAATCTCTGGGTTGGTAAAGTATGTATAATCTCTGGGTTGGTATCTGTGATCTCTTGTTTGGTAAAGTATTGTGATCTCTTGATTTGAAGTATATAGGATGTGTTAGTGTGTGGTAAGCTCTTTAGATGTGGGGATCTTGGAAAGTATTAAGTATGCATGGTGGTGGACTGGCTTCCAGCCACTCCCCCACATAGTGTATCACCCTTGAACACCCACATTCATTATTATTTAGTTTGTTAGCATGCACGTACTTTAGTTGTTTTTGTATCTCCATTCAGATTATTCATTGCTCATGTTCATCCCCGCACCACGACGCATACATCAATTCATTGTTCATGTCTATTCCCACACCACACCGCATACATACATGTGACTGTATCATTTTTCATGCACTGGGCATGCCCGGGGAAGTTGTCTATATGGTTGGCTCCCCAAGTATGCCCCAATCAGTTGTTCTCCATGTGTAGCCTTAATCAAGTCAAATCTAAGTTACTTCTGTGAAAGGGAGAACTACGATACTTGAGCTTTAGAAAGCCTGGCTGCCGAATAACTCTGGTGGCAGCAATACCTCCGGCCCTTCTCAGCTACTCAGCCTTAGCCCTGTCTACCACACCTGGTGCCAGCGGTGGTCCAGAGACGACACAACGTTCCTGGTTTAGAGATCGGCCCACACATCGAAACGAGTTCTACGTTTTGTTCTTCCAGTTCCAAAGATTTGTCCAGTCCATGGTGACTTTTGCCGAATTTAGCCCTGCGAAAAAATTCACAAGTTCCTTATCAGCTGTTTTGCCTTCTCCTTGAGCTTGCCGGAGCCACTTCTTGCCGTGTTCTTGCAGTGTGTACCACTTCACTTGCCTTCTACACTTCACTTCGAGCTACACTTCTTATAGCGCAAGTTTATTAGTCAAGTTATTGCATCTGTAGTTGTTTGCATTCTGGTTTGTGCTGAACGCTGTAATTGTGGGTTTATCTGTTATAAGTCATTGTGTCATTTTTCATTACTGTCATGCCTCCCAAACAGAGACCATGCGCATTGTCCAAGCGGTAAGAGCTTTACTTTATATCTATGGTAACCCTCCCACCCATCCCCACTACCTTCAGCAGCTACTTTGACCTGTAGGGTAGCTTTTGAAAGATAGCAATTACACACACACACACACACACACACACATACACACACTCACACACACACACACATATATGCACACATACAGACTCACACACACAAAAGCCTTAATGAGGAAACTTCACTGTCTATATGTAATAGCTGATTTTCTGGATAGGTTTGGCTGAGATATCTCTATGTTGCATTGTTCAAGCTCTAGTATTTATAATTTTGGTTTGATAAAGAATTAGCTGTGATCTCTTGGCTTGGTGAAGTATATCTCTGATCTATTTGTATCTCTGATCATATCTTGATTTGGTAAAGTATCTATGATCTATTAGTTTGGTAAAGTGCATAATGATATCATGATTTGTTAAACTAGATTATTTTGTAACTGGTTGGTAAGTATTTTGCTCTCTATGTGTGATAAGGTGTTTTTTTGGTAGTTTGTTTTTACTTTTACTAAACAAGTGTAATTTTTTTGGTAAGTAGCTAAGTAAGGTTTTTAGGTCAGGTGAGACATTTTTTTGTTTGTTTGATAAAGTATTTGGTTTGGTTATTTATCGTATTAGTGTAGTATGTGTAATCTGTATTCTGGTACAGCATTTGTGTGATCTTTCAGATATGTAAAATATCTGATCTGTTGTATTTGTGATATCTTAATAAGTATATATTATTTTGATATAATTTTAATGTCTTCAGGCATCTCTTCAGAAATCTGCTTAAACAATCACTGCCAGAAAAGTGTCAATTGACAACTAAAACAAAATCGTTAATTAGTGTATAATGTGTTGATAACTAGTTTGATGACCTCTACAGCCTTGTAAATATTTTGTTAACTCTAATTACCAGGACAGTTTATGGATTTTGTCATGGTTGTAAATGGACTCTTTTCACCCTGTGAATTCTGTCACATCAGACTATATTGCGTGATCATTAAAAATATTATGTTCATGTGATTCTGATTATAATTGAATGTATAAATTAAACTGAACATTATTTATAGTAATTTGGAGTATACAAGTATGTATAATAATATGTAGCATTTACATGGGAATTTACCGAGTAGTTTATAATGATAGTTTACATGGGAATATACTGAGTAGTAGTTTCATAACGATAGTTACATGGGAAAAGTAGTTTCACAATGATAGATTACATGATTATACTGAGTAGTTTCATAACGATAGTTTACATGGAAAATTGAGTAGTTTTATAACTAGCTAGCTTATAGTTTCATGGGAAGAGTAGTTTCACAACGCTAGAGTAAATGGGAGTAATATTATACGGAGTAGTTTCATAATGATAGTGTACATGGAGTACACTGGATGAGACATGTCAAGTATATCAATATTTAAGAAGTAATATTCATCATAATCTCTGCAGTTAAATGATATTAATTTCACATTATAATAATATGTGTTCTCAACATCTATTGAGTAACTGCTTTTGCATAAAAATATTACTTCATCTGAAATATATTGTACTTCAGGTAATATATTTATTACTTCATAATTGCTTTCTCAGCCTTCTTTTACTGTATTCTCTCTCTTTGACGGGTTTTTTTTTTTTTTAACAATACAGAATTAAAAATATTTGGTTTCCACAAGGAATCAAACCTAGGACCACTTACATAACACACAAGTGCTCTGCCACTGAGCTATGACAACCAGCCAGCAAACAAGCACTCCATTCTGTATTTATACTGTTAAGGGGTACTACTATGCTCCAGTCTCATTCTCAACTGACCTATGAAAATTCTCTTATTTCAAAAATTCTTTTTATTCGTTGAATAACGTATGTATTTAGGGAATGAAATTACCAAAACAATTGTAGTTATTATTGTGTAACACATTGTGTTTTATTAAATATTGTATCTCCAAACTCAAACCCACAATATTCTATACAAATTCAACTAAATAAAGTCTATAAGTGATGTCTATAAGTGATGTTTGGTATACAAATAGCTAGCTAGTTACTACTAACCATTGCAACAATGATTGTATTGTAAATATTTCCATAATAGTTAGCAAAATGTTGTAAAATACTATTTTACGTCTTGCAATAAAGCTTAGGAATAATAAAAAAAGACATAATTATATTCATTTTGATTTGTTCTAAGCTTCTCTATAATAATCAGTAACAATAATTAGTACTTTAAATTTAGTTATATTTATTTTTGAATATCAGCTATTACTTCTACAACTTATTAACTTGTAATTGAATGTATGGAATGTCACTGACAACTGTCCAGTAAGAATTCCAGGAAGCTGACAGGTTCGTTGTGCTGGCAGGTACTCATTTGAGGACACCTTGGGAAACGTCTGAATAGCATGGTGAAGGGCTGTCTGCCTATCCCTCACTCGTTGCCTCTCCCAGTCAGAGATTGTGGGAGTAGGTTCACACGCCGCCACCAGGAGTTGAGGGGAGAAGTTTCTCAGCATTGTAGTTCAGCTATGCTCTCAGTAATCGCCCACAGCAATCCCTCGATAGGCTGACCCTAGTCTGGCCTTAAGGAGAAAACTGAGCTTCTTCTCTGATTACATAGAACTCGTGCTTGAGGACTTTCACAAAACTCAACATCGAACCCTTGCAGCTGGGCCACTGTTTAAATAACCCAACTACCAGGGAGGGTTAAACACAATGATGGCATTAGGAACATAATCTACACTAATTACTAAGATAATTCTATGACATTATGTTGATGTTCTCATGGGCTAATGTTTATGTTCTTGACTCCATCAATGCATTCATTTCTCTACATGGTGGGTGGTCCCACAGTAGTAAATCAATGAGTATCATGCAACTTCCCCCCCCCCCCCCCCCCCCAACCATGAACTGCTGGAACCATACCTATAAATTAAAATAAAAAATTAAAATGCGCCCTTTTTTAAATCACTTCTGCTATTGAACATAATAGCTAGAATTTACTTACGTTTAATTCTGTTTTTAACCATTGCACATGCCATATTGATAAAAATTACAGAAAGTATAAGTAAAACAAGTGAAGAGCAGGAAACAACCGAGAGAATAGCTACTACATTATACTGTAATTTTAAATTATTTTAATCATTCTTATACATACAATTTCTAAGTTGTTCATGATCTGATTTGGCCAAGGCTGAGGAAAAAAATAGGCAGGAGAGAGAAACTATTAAAATAACTACATCATGCTACTGCACTCAAGTTTGCACAAGTTTGTACTTCAGATGACACTTTTGATTGATAAGTATTTTCTACTGTTAGTAAATTAATCTGCTACAAGTAAATTGAAACGAAGCTCATATGAAGGAGTATAAAAATCAAGATATATAAAAAATGATGGTACATGGTTGTGTGAGCAAGAAACTGCTTAAATTAATTAAATTAATTAAATGGGATAAATGATACTTCAAGTATGTAAAAGTAATATGTATGTATTTTCAAGTGTAAACTACATTATACTAACTCACAAAGTAGTCTTCACTCTAATATTATTATTATAGTAATTAGCTGTGAGTGGGTCTAGGAAAAGGGACCTTATGGAGCAAATAAAAAAAATTGAGTTTTTTGTGCTATAAAAAGCTACAATTTATCTCAACCTAGTACTAAAATACTGGAGGGTAAAGCCTTCGACGTGCAGAGAAACTGGCAGTTGAACTGGGCTGTATTCAGCAAAGCAATTGAACTACAAATCGAGAAAACATAAATTGAATTTCTACTTCCGGTATAATTAACGTTTCCGTATACTTAACGGCGTACTCCGCATACGCAATTAAATTGTACAGCCGCTTTTTAACGGCGACTAACGAAGTTGCGTAGAGTTCTTTTTAGCTTTCAAAGCGTCTCACGGCCTGTCTTGTCGGAAACCTTGGCTACTCTATACGCTGTAGCGGTAAATTTTCAGCCAGAGGTAAGCTGTAGAGTGCATGCAATAGTCTCAAAGCTATGCCGTTTTTTTAGCTGCTTCTTTGAAACTCCGCCCATCCCCCGTTTATTGTAAATCGAGAACGAGAGAGAATAAAAAGTAGCTTGTCTTTCCACGGCACGCTTGGGGTCTTTTAAGTTGTTTTGACATTTGAAATTTGGCATAGACGTAGGTAGAGTAAGGATCACTAAGACTAATTCTGCAAAAAACAAAAATAGGAGAAAGAAAGAATTTTTCCGATGACTTACTTCCGGAGCCTATATCTCAATTTCAGTTTTTGCGCCATAAGGTCCCTTTTCCCAGACCCGCTCACTGCCAACAACAAAGTGTTTATATCTAATATGAATTTATCTATGGAACTTAGCTCATATTAAGATTAGTTTTAATGTGATATATAAAAATAGAGTAGCAAGAGAAAGTATTAAATACAGTTGGTCTAATTATTGCATGTTGTATAGCACATCACTCATATCACTGTATAAAAGCAAACATAATACAATTTTGAAAATATCTTTGTAATTTTTCATAGACTCAGATAGCTACAACACCTCAACAATTCATCGTCAAAAGTAGTTGTAAATTTAATGAGTGTGTTTAAGTTTTGATGTTTGCAGTTTGTACAAATGCCACTTAATGACCTAGAATTTTGGCATAATGGTTTAGTTAAACATGGCTTGTAATTTTGGTAAGACACGGATATTTGAAAGTATATTTTATCCCCATTAGATGTAAACTCAGTCGATATTCAGACAGAGTGATTTATATCAACATGGGTCTCAAATCCATTGTAAAACATAAATTGATAAAGGAAACTCCTGCTAAGCCTACACTTCATCTAGTGATTCACTTCGTTCAAAAAGTTGATTGCTGACAGCTGTTCAGCAATAAAATTAAAGGATTATTTTAAATATCTTAGCTACACTGTTATGACAAATTATATGGAACTTTTCCCCCAACTTCTTCAAGTTGACTTGTTTTGTCAGTAATTGGGAAATTTGTTGTCAAACTATTATTGATACACAACAATATCTCAGTACTAACACTTATTGTTTGTAAAGACAATGATTCTTCACTTTTACAGTTGCTTAGATGTGGGAAAGTTATTACTGATCTCACTAGGCCTTTTATTAATAGCCTACATGTCCTCATTGGGAAATTTACTTATCTTACACCTATTACATACACGATAGAGGTAAATTTTAATAAGTCAGCTATAGCTATCCTGAAGCATATTTAAGGGATAAAGTAGGTCTATATTCTTGAGTGTGGGATCTGGACAAAATTTCATTTTCTGCTAGTGTAAGTAGTACTCGTGCTTAGTATATATTATATATATAATGTATAAATAATTAATTCTTTCACAATTAGGGTTATGATACAGAGGTGTATATAATGTAATATATAATTTCATAGCACAACAACCTCCTATATACATTTAATGTTGACTAGAAAAATTTAATTATAAACTGATTGGTTATGTATAATACTTACAATTATTTCTCTTAGTCTGTTGAAACTACGAGCCCAGTATTTAGAATTCAATGGCATGAATTGATATATTAATTGCTTGAAGCATAATATGAGAGGTACATTGGAGTCACATATTAGGTTATAAGTACACATAACGGGGGCTGATCTAGGGGTCTGTAAGGGCAGTGATAGTTTGGTTTTACAATGGGCTGGAAACTGCTATATTACTTTGAAGAATATCAGTTTCGGCTACCAACCTAGCCTTTGTCCCAACACAAATGTTGTATAATTGATGTATACAGTAGCCAGTAATTTTTACAATGTTAAATAGATAGTCATTTCAACAGTTCATTGATACAAGTAGATGAAGAGTCATTGCATTGATACAAGTAGATGAATGTCTCTATCACATTGAAGTTGAGATAACTCATAGCTACCTTGTGGACCCAACTGACCCTAAGTCCATTATCTTGCTATATCTAAAGAATAAATCGTCTGCAAATTCACGCAAAAAGATAAAGGATTTGTGTCCATGAAATACAAGAAAGAATATTAAACCGGAGACATTATTTTTATGATATGAACTTTATATTGAACGCACAAATAAATATTGAAAGATAAAAGCAGGGGAAATAATGTTAACAGAAATATAAATTTCCCTGCTTTACTGTAGACAGCTTACTGTTGTTCTAATGTGTAATACTACAGGCAATGTAGCTATAAACTCAGCATCCACAAATGGAGGCAGCCTCTATTTTTCTTGTTTTTTGTGCCACAAGTAACATCTGGGTCATAAAGATGACCTGCCATAGTGAAAGCACAATATTTTGATAATATAACTCACATCAAGTGTAAATCTTTCCTGTATTGTAAATCACCATTTATTTAAAAGCAGTCCCAAATAAAACAACAACAACAACCTGAAATATATATTGAAAGTGTATTAGGCATTCCAGTTTATGGGCTACCGAGATTTAGTAATTACGGAATCGGTCCGCCCGGACCAAATATGCGGGCGGACCAAATCCATTGTGACACAGTGCATTTAACAGAGTGCTACAAATTAACGAACAACCAGCACTATAATAATTACTGATTCATGTCGAAGTTTATTATCTATTAAAGATAGATAAAAGGAAAAGAGTATAAAGTACTAACTGGACTTACAGTAAACGATACTACTATTCTACCGCAGCTCCCCGGAAGTGCGGTGTTAGCTGGCCGCACCTGCTTCCTGCGCCACCACCTTTTTTTTTTCTAGGCGTGGTTATTTTAATTCTTCCTTGTACTGTTTTTATTGTTTATATTTAGTTTGTGAGCAATGACTTCAAAGATTTTCTCCTAATGCCAGCTAATGGATTATCCTTTCTTATTCGCTTTATTTGTGACGTTCTGGAATATCGAGCAGGCAGGTAAGAAGATTTAGTACGAAAGTAGTAGTTGCGATAATTAGAGATTTATGCATAAAGGTGAAATAGAAAATTCTAGATTTGCCTTTTTTTTAAATTATAGTTAGATAACTCTATTTAAGTAAGCATTCCTATATTGTAACTAATAGTCTGTTTGTTTTTATTCTCTCAGAAACTTTTGCTCAGTTATTTCCAAATCAAAAAGTGAATCAAGTTTGTCCAGGACAAAATGTAACATATGTCTGCAACTCCTGGAACGCATTACTGATGTGGATATTTATGGACAACTTAAATCCCAGTCCATGTGCACAACTTTTTGTACCTTCTCATAGAAGTAGTCTGATTGGCAGACCTAGCCAATGGATTGGTTGTAATATAACTGTAACATTACAAAATGTTACTAATAATTTTATATCTTCCTCATTATCATTTATTGTATCACCTAATTTACAAAACGCAAGCATAGATTGTGAAGGAGAAAAACGAGTAATTCATAAAGCATCAGGTAAGATTGATTTTAGCTTTTATATAATATCTATTCAATAATTTTCTTGTAGGTCAGTTTGGTACTTTTGAAGTATTTGGATTTAAAGTTGACTGTGGTAGAGCAAACTTCACCCTGTCATTTGAAAATCGAAACGAATCTTTTATTGAGTATTCTCTAGTTGAAAATGGAGAAACTATATTTGATGATGTCAGCACCACTTCTTATATTGATTTAAATTTATCTTTTTTCAATAATTACACAATATCTAGTCAATATGTGCTATGTGAAAGTTACACTAAAGAAACAATTAATTTATACTTAGTGGACTGCCTCAATCATTCCATCATTTTCTTACAAAGTAGTTTACAAAATGAGACTCTTCAGTTTGTATGTAGCAGAGGATATTTACAGAATCAATGCAATTTTGGTAAGACATTGACTTGGGACTCATTTTATATCAAAATTTTGATGCTTTAGTAATTTGATTGTTTGATATAATAGGTGACTTCATTACTGATGCAAATGATGCTTGCAATACAACCATGGCAATCGTCCCTAGTCCAACTACTCTCTCAAATCAAACAACGAAAGTTTTCAGTGGTATAGCACCATAACTAACAAATTATTAGTTTTGTTTTTATTACTGAGTGAAAAAGGATAATTTAGATTTAGCACAATATCCTACTAAAACTGTAAATTGCTATTAAATCTTTTCAGTAGGGTATGTGAACTACAAATAACATAATTCACTCTACCGATAACTTAGGTACACTCCATCAAGATAAGAATTGTAATGTCACGCAAGATAAATTCAGCAAAAGCTTGAGATCAATAGCTACCGTATTCCTTTCTTTAATCTGAAACGTATTTAAGCAAATTAATGTTTAGTGTAGAAACTAGCCATTGCTAATCAAATTAGCTTCACTTTACAATATAATTAATAATATTGAACCAAAAAGTCCTGAAAAGTTATATGTAATAGTTATATACCAATATTGAGGTTTGTAAGGGGATTTACAAATCCCGAGATACGTGGTAGAAGCCCGAGTAGCGTAGGTTTGTGAAAAACAATTGAAACCAATTGTTTTGATTTATAAATATTTTATAGCCCTTTCATAACAAATAGCTCTTTTTATAGCTCTCTCTGGTCATTTTCCCATTATTTCAATGTTGTTGCAAACAATATCAACTTTTCCCCTCTAATACATTTTGGTATGGGAATACCGGAACTGTATCAGATATATAATACTTAATGACTAGCGCAGTCGCTCAGGTGATGGGCTATTATATTTTATGTGAATATCTAGCAAACAAATTGTAGAATGCAGTATACAAATATTACTTTTTTATTATAGTGTCATTCATAATATGATTAATAAACCAAGTCACAAGATGTTTTCAGTCTGTATTGAGTACAATGAAATTACATGCAGTATCCCTAGTGTTGCAAAATGCATAGACTGCATTGTCTGTTGTTTGAGTTTAAGAACTGATGTGAAGAACTCTGAGATTGAAATAAAAAAATACTATATAAAGTTTAAAAATGGCTATACATTATATTCTCTTATGACTGAAATTTGTATATTATGCTAATGGTACTAAAGTTATTAAATAGGTTTTATACTTATAGTTTACTATTCTTTTTAATAAATAGTTATAGTGCAACCAGCTAAAGAGTTGAAATTTTTTTTGTTGTCCACTTCTCAATGAGTTAAGTTATGGTTAAGTTATAATTTAAATATGAGAAAGTGAGTTAAGTGAAGAATGACCTTACATCGGCGTACCGGTGAATGTATGGGTCTAAGGAACAATTAAATTAAAAAAATGCTGCTGATGAAACATAAATAGGTAAGATGAAGTGCACAGGAAATATGATTCAACCTCAAATTAGCAGAATATCTGTATTTAAAGTCATCAATATTGTAAATTAGTAAATTATTTTAACTTTTCACTAGATATATTTTATCACTCTGACAGCAGCACAATTACTGGAACTTCAGTCATAGCCACTGAGAAGAATATTTGTGCTACTAACAATGACTATTACCTAATTATTCTCCCTGTGGTATTCTGCTTTTCACTTGTTTTATTTATACTTTCTGTAATACTATTCACTATGACATTTGTAGTGATAAAAAACAGAAATACAAGGTAAGTAATAATTCTAGCAATAGTATTATTTAAAAAAATTGCACAAAATTAAAAAAAAATTTATGGACTTATCAGGCAAGCTCCAGCAGTTCATTGTTGGGAGGGCAAAGGTTGCATGAATAATGTGTACATTGATATACTACCATCAGTTTTGTCAGCTATTTATTCCTATTTCATTTTAGTAATCTCTTTCAAAGTTAGTTAATATAAATGTTCTCATGGATATGTTATAACATGTAGTATTATATGAGGTTTCAGGTAAGTCAAGACACAACATTGATCACTCGATAGTAGAGTAGTTCATCAGACTAGTTTGATAGAGAGAATACAATCTTAAACTTTTAAAAGCATTGACCACTAAGCAAGTGTGTTCGTTGACATTGTTTAGAACAGGCATATACAATTTTATTAAGTAGTTGAATTAGCACAGCCAAAAAGTAACTACTATTACGAAGATCAATACCCCACACCCGTCCCTAAGATTCATATTACTCCTCCCCTTGTTCCCTTATTGAGCCTCACTAGACTTATATTAGGAATGTTGAATAAATACCTGCCTTGATTTTATTTCTGAATAATGTTGACAAAATTATTGTATTGCCGTCAATTTAATAATTTTGTCAAAACAATTTTTTTTTAAATTTTAATCGTTCCTATATATGTACTATTATACAGAGCCAAAGAGAGAAGCAACAATTTGACCAAATGTGTGACCATTCCACAGCATCCTAGTACACCTACCTATGAGGAAGTGAAGGTTGACCGTCATAGAGAAGCCACAGAAATGACAGCTAATTCAGCTTATGGACTTCAACATACACCACATTTTTAATATTATTTTTTTTATAATGTTCATAAGTAAATACTTCATGACATTATAACTAATAAAAAACGTAAACATTTATTTAATCTTTTCTGTTCTGTAAAACACTAGCTAGAATAGTGCATTCAATTGCGTGCAATTCATAGTTTGTTGTATCGATTTACCTACAATATATCATTACATATAGCTACAATAACTCCATTAATTCTAAAGTAATATTGTTTGATAAATTGCGATGCTGCCACTGTTTATTCTGGCTCTTGTCAACTAGTTTTATTGAATCAGAAGAACCAAGGAAAAATGTCTTATTGTTTGATTGATTTGTAGTAGCTAGCCCAGAGCAGTATTCTTCATTCATTTCCATTAAGGCAGATCACCACATGTCTGCAAACTTTCTCTTATAGAGGTGGGGAGCTTGAAACCACATCTACAAGCTAGTGGATTTTCACCTGTAGAGATTCCACAGCCAGCAATTATACCTACATTTTTGGGTGTCTACCAGAGTACACATAACCAGATGTAAATAAACTTCACCCCATATATTCTTTATACATATTAATATAGTGTTACCAATATTTTAGGTAAATGAAACTATACACTTAATAAATGATGACCTGACCATTGCTTTCACCAAGCAGTCAGCAAAGGATCTGGCTCAGGAGACTATAGGACTATAAACTGAATGCACATTCCATAATTGAAAAAAAAAATTTCAGCTTCCGCCGAGCTCTTTGTTTAAATCATACATTCTGCTTGCGGGTGTTTTATGCTGGAAATGTACCTCACTGCAGTAATTTCTGTTCGAGTGCATTACAGCCTATACCGAGGGAAAGTTTTACCATAAATAGAAAACGAGAAGGTATCTATGGTTTTACTCATACTTATGTTAAGAGCAACGTGGAGGATGTGGACGGTCTCGAGCAAATACTTATTGATGTAACATTGAGATGCAAATGCAGTTATTGTCAATGACAACAAAATTGAACAAGATATTATCCTCCCTTTTTTGGCCCATGGCGAGCAAAGCTTCTTTTTGTAATAGTTCACCTTTATTAAGTAAACATTTTCACTATAAAGAGAAATTCTATTAGTTTGCAACTTTGTAAAATTTTTATTCACTATTTTACAATTAATGTGTTCTAAATCCATTGTTTGTTAACCTAATTGCTATAATTATACTACGTTATATCTATGTCATGAAGGATAGAGGAAATGCAGAATTACATCCTCTTTCTGCATTTAACCGTATTACCATAGTGTTTGCATGTTTCCAGCACATTTCCACTAAAATATTATAATGGAATGGAGTAGACGAAAATTGTGTGATTTATCTAATTGAAAATGTGAAACCTAGTTTAATTATACCTTTTCAGGTACTACACTTTTTCCAACAGAATATATTATTAATGTCTGTCCTGGGCAAGTGCATACTCTAACTTGTAATGAATCAAGTACTGGAAACTTATATTGGGAATGGACAAGTTCTAATGAATGATGTCAAGGAGGTATTTTCTTGCTGAAAATTTAAACATACCAATGAGTCTTGTTCAAAGCCGCAGTGAAGAAGTAAACACTACTTTATTGAGTCTGGTCAATAGTTTCGTCAGTTCAACACTGCAGTTTACTTTATCTTGGAATGTTCTGTCAGCTAATGTGACGTGTAATCAAGAATCAAGAAGCTTTAGGATTGTCTTTTATGCAAACTTTAAGACAACGGCTGCTTCAGGGGCAAACCTTGTACTTAAGTGGGTGCTTTGCCCAAACTAACCCCACACAAGTGTGTAAGATTTCTGGTGATGCTCTACATGTGATTTTGGCTACATATTCATCTGACTCTACAGAAGCTGATATGTGGATCTGGAGACATGTTTATAAAACTGAAGGTACACATAATTATTTTAATTTACTCACCAGACACTGACGTGTACAACATTGGCTTGTCGATGTCCACTTGCATTTCTTCCAAAGAAATCATAATACAACTCAATGTTCCTCATTCACCAACTTGTTCTTAGATCCATCTCAATAACTTGGTGCTTGCACTTGAATATGATCCTGATCTAGCAAGTCTTCCTCGTCCTAAATTGAATAAAATTTTCCAAATGTTTTTCATTTGCTAAGGATGCGACTATATCTCCTATTTTCATGGACATGTAATACAACGTTCCGATGAGTCTTAAGAATGCCAAGAATCCATTTTCTCGTGTGTCTTCTATAATATCCGACAATAAACCATCTACACATTGACCAGTTATAAATTGTACATGCTGTAAAAAATTGTTAAAGAAAACAGCTGTTCTCCAGTGACGCCACATTTGCTGTTGCTGGGTTGGACTTATGTGGGACAACTCAATTCAACAAAATATTAATGACTTCTTGCGTTCACCTGAGACCAGTGGATGGATTAAAGATATTGACAATAAGTTCAGTTTTGATTGGGAAAGTAGTGAGGTAAAACAGAAAGTTCAGGATACTATAGATTTTTTTTTAACTAGAGGATGTTCCTGCAGGAAAGGATATAGTTAGTACTCAGAGATGTGGGTTTAAAAAGAGGCCGGAAGTGCAGGCCAAGTTGTCAATGCCACGATTGCCAAAATGTTCTTCTCGATACCGCAGATACTTCTGCAGCATCTGATCAGGGTGAAATTGTATCTGACCAGGAGGAAGCCTCAGAAGGAAGCGATGATGAATTTGACTCTGAACTGATAGAAGCAGAAATTATCTCTGATTTTTACCATGAACAGAATAACTTCAACCTTACATAGACTTACAGTTTTCAAGTGTACACAGCTAGCTAATTTCCACTATTATTTATATTGCAATACTTTGGAAAAGAGACATTTCTGTTTTGCTGGTAGTTTTGTGTTTATGAAGTGATGATAGTAAATAAAATTATATTATCCATCATACTTACCTCTTCAAACTCGTATCCTCAGCTCTATAAAAAATATCAAAATTTTAATCTCTCTACTGTGTGTGTGTGTGTATAATATGCATCAGGGGTTCACACAGAAGGGGAGTAGCCCTGGAATTTTACTCCCTTAATTATAATCATAGATCTATTCTTATAAATCAATTAATCAATCAATAAATATAATCGTAAAAATAAGTTAAAAAAAAAAATTTGTTAATTAATTTTTTACTAACACTTACAGTGTCCAACTCTGATGACAGCGAGTTCATGGAGGATGATGATGGCTTACTTGCTGAGGAGTTTGATAGCACCCTCAAAGATGACTTGATAGACCGCTTGTCCCTGCTCGGTGATGACATCAAGTTTCCTCACGATGATGACATGATTTCAACATGCACATCTACTGGCACAGTCAGTTTTTGTCATTCCGTGAGCCTTCAGATTCACCATTCTAGCTGTTCATAGAAACAGTACTATCCAGTCTTATCGTTTCTGATCAGTGGTCATTTGTACGCTGATTACGCTCGCCTGAGTAGTCTGCTAGGTCTGCCAAGTTGCTCGAGCACTCATAGCCAAGGTGATCCAACCTCCTGGTTCCATCCCCAATCCAACTTTTTTCTCTCTGGTTCGGACCAGCCGAAACATTTCTGCTGCTGGAATTATATAAATACATTATAAATAATTACAGTTGTAATATTAGTTCTAAGATAACAGGTATTACCTCCAATCTTTTAAAGAGTAAACGGCCACTGTCTGTTGTGTTGCCAAAATTTTTAGAGTGGATTGCAAGTAACACCACTCTAGTCAGTGAAAAAACAGGGATTCCTCGCTGTCCGGGTATGCTAAAGTATTACCCCCCTCTTTTTATTCATTTATTTATTTTTAATCTATGTACATACATTAGTCTTGGTAGCACACAACAGATCTGCTTTGACTTCCCCATTTTGTTTGCGGAAGTTGAACGGCGTAGTGAGTTGGTAACTGTGGGGATGAAACCGGCTCTTCTCAGAGCTACTCAATAACGAAAGATTTCGTTGACAGCAAAGTGCGCGTATTCCTTAACCGCCCAAAAGGGCGGGGCTGTTATGGAATAAAGTATGCGTACCAATACTTTCAGCTTCTGCAAGCTATTTCTTGCCAAAACTACAGAATGACGTAGCAGAGCTGTTCTGAATTTGGAATAGAGTTATGCAAGACTACAACAAATAAAGTTACAGAGAGAAATTTACGTAATAAAGGTACACAACGGAGGTAAAGCGTCAAAGTTTGTCATGAAAGAACTATTGCTGTGCTTAATTAGAAAAGTAAATTGTGAATGGAAAAAGCTTCTGTAAATTTGTCGGGCTTGAGCTCCAAGGTCCGTAGAATGCTTAAACGGGCGCTGTAGCCTTGAACTGCCAACTGTAGCTCCCTCTGTAGGGTGTGAAATTGGAGGGCTCATGCCTTCCGTGTTTCTTGCCATAGGAGTCCAATTTCAGGTAAGCTTGCTTCTGGAAGGGTTCACTTCACAGTCTGCTGTATAGAGTAGGCAGCAAAGAATAGAAAGTATATAAACTTGGGCCATAGCAACATAATTGATTTAGCTAATGAGTTTGCGTGGGCGGATACGTAGGCGGTGTGCCAGCACCCTTAATGCTGTAGTTTCAGAATAAACTGGGGTCAAGCCTAAAAAGCAGTGTTTTTTGGAGAAAAAAGTTCCCCTGCGCGAGTTTAAAGGGCATACGTACCATCCATACGTACATATACCATATAACCGATTTTGCATTATCCACCCCAAACACTGTCTCGCTCGCTTCGCTCACTCGCCAACAAACATCGCCCGATTTTCAATTGTGTCATCCCTGAAAGTGTCTCGCTCGCTACGCTCGCTCGCCAATAATAACCTCATAGATCCGAACATCAGACTACCGAATTAACCGGTCAAGCGAACCGCGAGGAGACATCGCGGTGGGTACGGGGTCGTCATCGCGGTTTCATTTTTATTTTATTTAAAAAAAAATTTTTTTTTATTTTATTGGAACTGCAGCAAAATGGTAAAAGAGTTGCTATCAGAAGTAGTTTAATAATTGAACAAGTAGGGTAATTCGCTGCCACCAGAATTCCAGTCCAACCCTTACCCTTCCCACTGTAGGGCTGAGATAAGTTAGGGTTTTATTTTTGTATTATTCAAAGATAGAACAACTCGCAGTGAACTTCATGAACATAGAACTAAACTGAATCGAATAAAAATGGAAACAATCCTGAAGGTAATGATACTCTTACAGATGGGTCAGCTATGTTTGTTCTCATGAACATCTCAGACTAGGAGGCATGGAGCTTCTTCTTCACACTATCAATCCTGCAAAGAAAGATTATTTGCTGCTAGAAGAATGATATTTTAGTGATCAGAATTTGCAGAGATAAAAATAAAATGATATTGTGTCCGAAATGCTCTGCTCATTTTTGTGTATACAGAAATGCTTTGAAATATTGTACAATAGTCAAATATGGACCACTTTAGATAGCTAGCTATGTATCATAACTCATAACATTCAGAAACATGTTATCATTCAGATTAACAGACACAAGTTAATTGATATAATTTATCAATAATATTGTGAAGTGAAAATGCTGACACCTCTAAATAACAATGTAATAGTTAGCACGTACAAGACATCCACAGCAATGACTAATTAAATGTGTATAATCTTGTTGCCATGACAATTACAAGGTGTCATATGAAAGTAAAATTAATTTCCATCCTTGTGATACCATGAAGGGGGAAGGGAAGAGAGAGAGAGAGTAAGATCGAGAAAAGAGGAAGAGGTACTAAAGTTTTTTCTCTCCATCTGTTGTAGTGTGTTTTTTTTATTTATTTCTTACCTTTTCCTCTTTCTTTCGTGTACTGTTTTTCTTTCTTTCTTCTTCCTTTTTCTTTTCTTCCTACCTTTCTTCATTCATTTCTCTTTCTTTTGTCCCTCTTCATTGTCTTTTTCTCTTTCCTGCCTCTCTTCATGCCACTTCTCTTTCTTTTTTTTTTTGTTTCTACACTTTTCCTTTGTTATTATTTTCTTTATCATACATTACTTCAATAGTTGGTGCATAATAGCTTTTAATTAGTTACTACAGAACAATACTGTACCAGTTTAGTTCATTCTAAACTAGTGTCTGGCAGTGGCAGTAAATTCACAGGAACTATGTATATTGTTTTAAGAACCTTGAAATTGAAATTATTTAATTAACTGAATGTTTCTTTTTCTCATGCATTATTCACTTGTGATACCTGGTTTTCTATTTGGCTGGCTAAGTTTCTGATGTATCTCATGTTAATCCATGACATTTTAAAGACCCTGAATTCTCCTCTCTTGCATGGGCTAAGGAAAGCATAACTCCCTGTGGCAGCGACCTGCCTAGAACCCGATTAAAATCCATTCTGGGGAACCAATTCTTGCCTTTCTTAGCTAGAAGGTCAAGAGGCTCCTGGGAAATCTAATCTCCCACACAACTGACAGTAAAACGAACTAAATTTTATACATGATATTGATGGAAAAAGTATTATCTGGGAGCATTAGGAGAAAAAAACACTAAAACTAAGTTATCAATATCTTTTTTGAGTAAGAAGAACTACAGAAATGTTCATAAATTAATACAACACTGGCCATCTTCTGTAGTTGACTTGCAGTATGTTTCTAAAGTAAGATGGCCAGTTTGAGATTGCTATTAATCCATTTATAAGTGCATCAATGGATAATGAATCAGTCAAATACAACTGAAGAAAATGTTCACCTGTGTCTGAAGAAGTACAGATGAGCGTTTTGATTTAGAGATTCCAGATTATAGTTTATCATACTAAAATCAATCATGTAATATATGTAGTTAGTTTACTAAGTTTGACCTAATTGCATACCCATCTTCAAACTCATTTATATCATCTTCATTGATACACCTTTCTGCAGCAAAGGCCTTGTGGGACCTACCAGTTCCTTTCTTCGGGCAGAATCTCTGAATTTGATACTTTAGTTGGTAAATTATATGCGATTTCTTGGTTGGTAAAGTATATGTGATCTTATGTGTTATATCTGGGTTGGTAAAATACGTATAATCTCAGGGTTGGTAAAGTACGTATAATCTCTGGGTTGGTAAAGTACGTATAATCTCTGGGTTGGTAAAGTACGTATAATCTCTGGGTTGGTATCTGTGATCTCTTGTTTGGTAAAGTATTGTGATCTCTTGATTTGAAGTAGATAGGATGTGTTAGTGTGTGGTAAGTTCTTTAGGTGTGGGGATCTTGGAAAGTATTAAGTATGCATGATCTTTTGAATAGGTGAATTTCTGATATTCTCTTTTGGTTTGGCAAGTATTTATAAGAGCTTTACTTTATATCTATGGTAACCCTCCCACCCATCCCCACTACCTTCAGCAGTTACTTTGACCTGTAGGGTAGCTTTTGAAAGATAGCTATTACACACACACACACACACACACACACATACACACACTCACACACACACACACACAAATGCACATATACAGACTCACACACACAAAAGCCTGAATGAGGAAACTTCACAGTCTATATGTAATAGCTGATTTTCTGGATAGGTTTGGCTGAGATATCTCTATGTTGCATTGTTCCAGCTCTAGTATTTATAATTTTGGTTTGATAAAGTATCAGCTGTGATCTCTTGGCTTGGTAAAGTATCTCTGATCTATTTGTTTGGTAAAAAGTATCTCTGATATCTTGATTTGGTAAAGTATCTATGATCTATTAGTTTGGTAAAGTGCATAATGATATCATGATTTGTTAAACTAGATTATTTTGTAACTGGTTGGTAAGTATTTTGCTCTCTATGTGTGATAAGGTATTTTTTTGGTAGTTTGTTCTTACTTTTACTAAACAAGTGTGATGTTTTGGTAAATTTTTAAGGTTTTTAGGTCAGGTGAGGAATTTTTTTGTTCGTTTGATGAAGTATTTGGTTTGGTTATTTATCGTATTAGTGAAATATGTGTAATCTGTATTCTGGTACAGCATTAGTGTGATCTTTCAGATATGTAAAATATCTGATCTGTTGTATTTGTGATATCTTAATAAGTATATTATTTTGATATAATTTTAATGTCTTCAGGTATCTCTTCAGAAATCTGCTTAAACAATCACTGCCTGAAAAGTGTCCATTGACAACCAAAACAAAATTGTTAATTAGTGTTGTATAATGTGTTAATAACTAGTTTGTTAACCTCTACAGCCTTTTAAATATTTTGTTACCTCTAATTACCATGACAGTTTATTGATTTTGTCATGGTTGTAAATGGACTCTTTTCACCCTGTGAATTCTGTCACATCAGACTATATTGCGTGATCATTAAAAATATTATGTTCATGTGTTTCTGATTATAATTGAATGTATAAAATTAAAATGAACATTATTTATAGTAATTTGGAGTATACAAGTATGTATATGTAGCATTTACATTGGAATTTACCGAGTAGTTTATAATGATAGTTTACATGTTAATATACTGAGTAGTAGTTTCATAACGATAGTTACATGGGAAAAGTAGTTTCACAATGATAGATTACATGATTATACTGAGTAGTTTCATAACGATAGTTTACATGGGAAAAGTAGTTTCACAATGATAGTTTACATGATCATACTGAGTAGTTTCATAACGATAGTTTACATTGAAAATTGAGTAGTTTTATAACTAGCTATTTAGTTTCATGGGAAGAGTAGTTTCACAACGATAGAGTACATGGGAATAATATCATACTGAGTAGTTTCATAATGATAGTGTACATGGAGTACACTGGATGAGACATGTCAAGTATATTAATATTTAAGAAGTAATATTCATCATAATCTCTGCAGTTAAATGATATTAATTTCACATATAATATGTGTTCTCAATATCTATTGAATAACTGGTTTTTTTTTGCATAAAAATATTACTTCATCTGAAATACATTGTACTTCAGGTAATATATTTATTACTTCATAATTGCTTTCTCAGCCTTCAATTGTTTTAATAAAATATTCTATCTCCAAATTCAAACCCACAATATTTTATACAAATTCAACTGATTAAAGTCTATAAGTAATGTTTGGTATACAAATAGTTAGCTAGTTACCACTAACCATTGCAACAATGATTGTTTTGTAACCATTTCCATAATAGTTAGCAAAATGTTGTAAAATACTATTTGACATCTTGCAATAAAGCTTAGGAATAATCAAGAAAGACATATTATATCCATCTTGATTTGTCCTAAGCTTCTCTATAATATCAGTAACAATATTAGTACTTTTTCATAAAATTCTGAAAAACTGTGTAGCAGTGGCATAACAGAAATGTTTGTGGAAACCTAAAGCTGTGCATGACACAATAAGATGTCAAAGTAATTGTATGCATTCCATCAAGTTTAGTTATATTTATTTATTATGAATTTTTGAATATCAGCTATTACTTCTACAACTTATTAACTTGTAATTGAATGTATGGAATGTCACTGCCAACTGTCCAGTAAGAATTCCAGGAAGCTGACAGGTTCCTTGATCATCTGGTACTCCATGGGAGTCCAATAATGCTGTAAACTTCTCCAGTAGTGCTGGTAGGTAATCTTTTGAGGACACCTTGGGAAACATCTGAATAGCATGGTGAAGGGCTGTCTGCCTATCCTTGTCTCATTGCCTCTCCCAGTCAGAGATACGATCTGCTTGTCTCTCCTCCCTCATGAAGTGCAGCATATCTGAGTTCTGCTGTACAGTCTCCACCAGTCTGTACATATCTTCTGGTGTTGGCAATTGTGCCTGCTCCCTTATTGTCCCAGGTTCACTTATCATAGAAGCAGTCTCTGTCCTCTCGCTAGTCTCACTAAGTGTACCAACAAGTACTGATGTAATATCGTTCATCTCGCTTATGCCTCCCACATTCATTCCACTTACTGCACCACACATTTCCCGTTGCTCCACTGAAGCTCACAATCTCATCTCAACTCCAAACTCCATACCAGAAGAATGCGATTCTGGTTTCTTTCCTTTTCCCTTAGCTCTGTTCGACATGTCCACTGTCCAAGGCCCCAAGCTTAGTTCTCTTTTCCCTGTCCTGGACGAAGCCTACAAAAAATAATAACAAAAAGAAAATAAAAAAACAGGTATAACGTGCCGCACAAAATGATACAAATATCACTCAGTTCAATGAATAAATAGTTTAATCCTCCAACAGACACTTCTTCCAGTCTCAGTTTGTGCCGTCCAGTCTTCCCACAGGCATCAGGTCCAGATTTCTCCACCGCTGGCACCAGGTTGTGGGAGTAGGTTCACATGCTGCCACCAGGAGTTGAGGGGAGAAGTTTCTCAGCATTGTAGTTGAGCTATGCTCTCAGTTATCGCCCACAGCAATCCAACTATAGGCTGACCCTGGTCTTGCCTTAAGGAGACAACCAAGCTTCTTCTCTGATTGCAAAGAAATCTTGCTTGAGGACTTTCACAAAACACAACATCGAACCCTTGCAGCTGGGCCACTGTCAAAATAACCCAACTACCTACATATACTGTAATTTTAATTTATTTTAATCATTCTTATACATATAATTTCTAAGTTGTTCATGATCTTATTTGGCCAAGGCTGAGGAAAAAAAATAGGCAGGAGAGAGAAACTATTAAAATAACTACATGAAGCTACTGCACTCTTAATAAGTTTGCACAAGTTTGTACGTCAGATGACAATTTTGATTGATAAGTATTTTCTACTGTTAGTAAATTAATCTGCTACAAGTAAATTGAAATGAAGCTCATACGAAGGAGTATAAAAATCAAGTTATATAAAAAATCATGGTACATGGTTGTGTGAGCAAGAAACTGCTTATATTAATTAAATTAATTAAATGGGATACATGATACTTCAAGTATGTAAAGTAATATGTATGTATTTTCAAGTGTAAACTACATTATACTAACTCACCATAAACATGGCTTGTAATTTTGGTAAGACACAGGTAGTTGAAAGTATATTTTATCCCCATATGTAAATCTCTGATGTAAACTCAGTCGATATTCAGACAGAGTGATTTATATCAACATGGGTCTCAAATCCATTGTAAAACTTAAATTGCTAAAATTCATTAAGTTTATTCGTTTAATTAATAAAACTCTGCTAAGCCTACACTGCATCTGATTCACTTCGTTCGAAAGTTGATTGCTGACAGCTGTTCAGCAAAAGGCAACAAAATATTATTTTGAATATCTTAGCTACAATGTTATGACAGATTATATGGAATTTTTCCCCAACTTCTTCAAGTTGACTTGTTTTGTCAGTAATTGGGACATTATTTTGTTGTCAAACTACCTATTTGATACACAACAATATCTCAGTACTAGCACTTATTGTTTGTAAAGACATGATTCTTCACTTTTACAGTTGCCTAGATGTGGGAAAGTTATTACTGATCTCACTAGGCCTTTTATTAATTGCCTACATGTCCTCATTGGGAAATTTACTATTCTTACACCTATTTATTACATACACTATAGAGGTAAATTTAATAAGTCAGCTGTAGCAAAAAATATATGATTGGTTATGTATAATACAATTATTTCTCTTAGTCTGTTGAAACTACTGAGCCAGTATTTAGAATTCAATGGCATGAATTGATATATTAATTACTTGAAGCATAATATGAGAGGTACATTGTAGTCACATATTAGGTTTGTACACATAATGGGGCTGATCTAGGGGTCCTAAAGGGCAGTGATAGTTTGGTTTTACAATGGGCTGGCAACTGCTATATTACTTTGAAGAATATCAGTTTCGGCTACCAACCTAGCCTTTGTCCCAACACAAAAGTTGTATAGTAATTGATGTATACAGTAGCCAGTAATTTTTACAATGTAGAATAGATAGCCATTTCAACAGTTCATTGATACAAGTAGATGAAGAGTCATTTCATTGATACAAGTAGATGAATGTCTCAATCACATTGAAGTTGAGATAACTCATAACTACCTTGTGGACCCAACTGACCCTAAGTCCATTATCTTGCTATATCTAAAGAAATAAATCGTCTGCAAATTCATGCAAAAAGATAAAGGATTTGTGTCCATGAAATACAAGAAAGAATATTAAACTGGAGACATTATTTTTCTGATATGAACTTTATATTGAACGCACAAAAATAAATGTTGAAAGATAAAAGCAGGGGAAATAGCTAATGTAGACAGAAATATAAATTTCCCCTGCTTACTGTTGTTCTAATGTGTAATACTACAGGCAATGTAGCTATAAAACTCAGCATCCACAAATGGAGGCAGCCTCTATTGTTCTTGTTTTTTTTTTGTGCCACAAATAACATCTGGGTCACAAAGATGACCTGCCATAGTGAAAGCACAATATTTTGATAATTTAACTCACATCAAGTGTAAATCTTCCTGTATTAGCTATAAATCACCATTATTATTTAAAAGCAGTCCCAAATAAAACAACAACAACAACCCTAAATTATATATTGAAAGCGTATTAGGCATTTCTAGTTGGCGAGCGAGCGTAGCGAGCGAGACACTTACAGGGGTAAAAATGAAAAAATCGGGGATGTTTGGTTATTTGTATATATGTATGGACGTACGTAAGGCATTTTGTACTTTGACCCTCGCTTTTTTGTGTTAGTTATTTGGTCTACCCCGTCCCAAATTGCACTAAACAGAATCCTCTGGTTTATCGATTAGTACCCGTATCACCCTAGAAATTGAATTGTTTACCGTTTTGAATTCTTTTGCGGGTGCAGTCAAACTTGAAAACTTAAGGGACTTCCATTTCTATTCGAGTTAGTGGCGGTGGTAAGTCAATGCGCTCTTTGTCATGGTTACAAGCCTTGCGCAACAGTATTTACTTGAAAATACATTATCCACTAGACTACTGCGAAGGTAAGTCTGTGTAGGTGCATGTCCAGTTGTGTCAAAGCATTGTGTGTTACAACCACTACTTAGCTAAAGAATATCACAAAGAAAACTTTTAAATAACGTGTATTGTTTTGTTGTTGTTGTTGTTTTCCTTCCAAGCAGTTGCAGAGAGTTGTTACTATGGCACTGAAATCCCTTCACCCTGTATGCTAAATTAAAAAAACTGGACCTTATTTTCAGTAGCTTCAGTGTTAGAAGTCAAAATCAATAGTATAGTCTTTAGGCTCGCTCGCCATTTGTGCTCAAGCACATCACTAGTATTATATATGTGTGAACGTACATGTCATTTTAAAAGCAATCGTTTAACAATAGTGTAGTTTAAGCCTCGCTTGCCATTTGTGCTCAAGCATACCACTAGGTTAATGGCGAGCAAGCGGAGCGAGCAAGACAGTATTAGGGGTGGATAATGCAAAATCGGGCATATGTTATATATTATATATAATATATGTATGTATGGATGATACGTATGCCCTTTAAACGAGCGCGCGGGGAACTTTTTTTGTCCTAAAAACACGGCTTTTTTAGGTTTGACCCCAATTTATTCTGAAACTACAACATTAAGCAAGCCTTACTTTATACTTAAGCTCCGAAGTGTGAGAAAATTCCTGCGAAAATGCTTCTTTTCTAGAAACAAAAAGTTGATTCGACCAGTTACTATGGCATTGAAGACCCTTTCCAGATATGATTTCAAAACTTCGCCGTTTTCGGGGGATACGAAGTGCAGATTGTTGGTTGTCAAGAGCCACCATATATTGAATCTGATGTACTTCCCATGTCCTTCCTCTGTAATTATTTAATTATCTACTCTTCAATTTATCAATTATAATCATTACTTACTTTGCATTCTTCAATTATGTAATTATTTCATTAACTAGTTTCTTAATGTTTCTTTTTCTCATGCACCCTTATTCATTAATTTTGTGATAGCTGGTTTTCTATATATTAGCTGGCTAAGTATCATTCTGGGAGTTTTTGTTGTATCTCATATTAACCTATGACACTAACTGAACCAAGAATTAACCTCTCTCGGGCTCAGGGAAGCTTAACTCCTATTGGCAGCGACCTGCCTAGAACTGATTAATCTCTATTTTGGGGAACTTATTCTAGCCTTCCTTAACCAGACGGTCAAGAAATTCCTGGGAACTCTAATCTCACACACAAGACTAAGCTTTAAAATTACAAGCAGTTGAAGAAAAAAGGAGCTGTATAATATAGCTACTGTATTTTCCAAGAACTTGAAAAACTGACACTTCCAAAACCAAATAAAGGTGGCAAGGATGTAAGTATACTGCATATCCATCCAATGCAAATCATCACTATTGTTCTTTTGTTATTGATGACTAGGTGATATCTGATTGGTAGTTTGAGGTACAGGAATCTCTCCATAGACATAATAGACAGAGTTAGAATGGAGTTAAATAGCAGAAGTACATTGGCTATGCCTAGTGTACACACTCCTCACCTAACTCTGTCTGTTGAACCAAACATGAACTCCTGGTAGAATCTAGATATGATGATGAAGGGTAGTATGAACACACACACCATCATATTGGTGACGAATAAATTAACCATCAGAATCACAATAGGTGATGTCAACAACCTCTTCCACAATATCGTTATTACGACAAATCCATTCCAAAAGATGCCAATGAAAAACAGCAGCAAACTAAAAGCTGCACTTGAGTATCCATTCCAGCCAGCGTGATCATCATCCGATACAGCTACAATCCATGCACTGTGAGATACTCATCACTTACATTTATTATTACAGGAGAAGTTTCTGAGAGTCATTATCCTGGCCAGAAAGTTTTTCACCTAAACAGTCCAGGCTTAAGTTGACCTAATTAAGTATCACTCACTGTCTGTGTTACTATTATAATTATTGTGGAACCATGCAATTTCGTTTTGGTACAATGAGTTGACCGCATATAATCTAAACTGTACCCAAACTATTACTTACTTATATTCGTCCAAGTCTGTGTCACAACACAAACTCACTAATTTGATAGTTAGACCCTTTACCAACCGTAACTGCTACGCGGGGAAGGAAAGAATCTGAGAACATACAATACAACGACGTTCTTATTGTACTATAACAATAGCAATTGGATGTGGTAATAATAATAATTTAATCTTGATTATGTAGCCCCTGAAATTGTCTTGCCCACTTTGCTCACTCACCAATAATAAATTATTTAATCTAAAAAAATGGCATTTTTAATTTTCACATGATAGGGTTTTAACACTATATGCAGATATAGTAGAATGTCGATTATCTGAATGCCAATTATTTATAACGTCAACTATTAAATGAGAAAAAAGAAGGCATGATCATTTAGTGAGTATTTTTTGGTCAGGTTTTGTTTATTTTTTTTGCTGCAAAAGTAAATGTTCTTAGGGGTTTTTTTCATACGTGATAAATATAAGGGCTACAGAATTGCTAAACAGAAGTGTGTTCTTTCTATCAAGATGTGGTGTAATGGACACCAACATTAATTAACTGTTTAAGTTTCCACCCGTATATTGACTCTGATGTACTTCCCATGTCCTTCCTCAGAAATTATTTAATTATCTACTCTTCTATTTATCAATTCTATTATTACTTACTTTGCATTCATCAATTATGTAATTATTTAATTAACTAGTTTATTTATGTTTCTTTTTCTCATGCACCCTTATTCATTTGTGATAGCTGGTTTTCTATATATTGGCTGGCTAAGTATCATTCTGGGATTTTTGCTGTATCTCATATTAACCTATGGCACTAACTGAACCAAGAATAAACCTCTCTCGGGCTCAGGGAAGCTTAACTCCTGTTGGCAGCGACCTGCCTAGAACTGATTAATCTCTATTCTGGGGAAATTATTCTAGCCTTCCTTAGCCAGATGGTCAAGAAGCTCCTGGGAACTCTAATCTCACACACAAGACTAAGCTTTAAAATTATAAGCAGTTGAAGAAAAAAGGAGCTGTATAGTATAGCTACTGTATTTTCCAAGAACTTGAATGTGGTAAGTCCACTTATGAAATGACATCTAGGGAAGCAAAGTTAAGTTAGGATGTAATGCATACTAAATCAATGATAGTTTTAGGTTCCTAATAAATATCACAGCAAGATTAATTCTCTTCATAGTTTTGTATTATAATATTTGATTATGTGACATTTTTTTATTTTACGAGCACCCCAATTCACAATTGGTATGGACTTGCACTGTATTTAATGCATGCCATTACATAACCCACACAGCAAGTAGGAAATTTTCAACTAATGTTCCAATAGCACATATTGAAATTGAGCTTTTTCTATCAGTTTAACTGTTCATGTCAGAATAGTAATAGCCAAACAACCAGATTATGAAGAATTACTGATTGGCAGTGAACAGACAACCATGCAGTCATTTTCAGCCTATATAGGTCAAACTCTTCGTGATGATTATTGATATCACGTGTTTAAGATCACCATGTAGAGTTCAACCCAATTATTCTTTTATGAGGACTTCGGTGGGCAAAACATTGTATTAAGTTTTAATTGAACATTTGACTGATAAAAGAAAGGAAAACTGCTTTGATAATAAGTGGATATATTATGTCATGTTTATTACTACAATTTATTTTAAAGAAATAATGTGTGAGAGGCCAAGAGCCATAGAACATGGAAATTATGAACTTACTAACTATAGACCACGTGCTGTAGCAATCTACCACTGCAATGTAGGTTATATTCCAGTCATGGATGGCTTTGGTAGCATTATATGTCGTGACGATGGGACTTGGGATCGGTATCCAGCTGAATGTAAGTTATTTGCCTTTAATAGTTATCTACCTAAAGATGAAGTTAATAAGCTTTTTGTTTAATGTGGTGCAAATAATTGATGCTACAATTCAAATTTCATAAGTTTAATAATTTAGTTCTATATTCTATATCCTGCTTTACATTAATCAGAAGCTAAAATCAATTTCATATTGATGTACAGGCTGAATGTAGGTAGCTACAAGAAAATTTACACAGATTTTCAAAGAGACATACATAATGTCATAATAATTAATAAGGTTTATGAAACTTAGACATGGACCCAAGTATCCAGTGAATGGTGTAGGACTCATTGATAAAAGTTATACTATTTTTATATATAATAGAAGGAAACAATACACAGTAGCAATCACTTATTTAGAGTTTATTGACAACTGCTGATTAAGTACACTGTCCTGCAATAGATAAAAGTTAAATAGAATGTGTTTTTTTTTAATGTTTTTCTAAATGAAAGTAAAATGTAGTGAGGTGTTTAATATTATCAAGACCATTTTGTTGTTATTTGCAGGTACCAGAGTAAGTCAATCACCCATTCTGTTCTATAGTAACTTTATCCAATGTTTTGAATTATTACTAATCTATTGTTATATCAATTAGCATTTAATATACAATGTTCAGCACACTCTAAAGGCTTACATATTATGGGGTAATGGACTATTTTTAATTTTTTTATTCTGCACTATAGTTTTATATTAAGTGATGTATAAATTACAATTCCATGAGTGAAAATTAGTAACAAATGATTTATATTTGACTGTCAAAGTATGAAATGCTAGATGGTTACATGCGGCTTAAGAAGTTGTTTGATTTTAGCAAAGGGAAAATTGAACTCATGTTTTTATTAAGAATTTGCAATGGAATATAAAATGCAATGACACTTTAAATAAACAAATTTGTAAAATTTAACAAATCCTGTTTGCAGTGGGTGATGCTAATTAACTCATTTGCAATGAAGTTGTGATTTCATTTTTATAAAGAGTGTCTTCAACTTTAACCAAACCATTACAACAATCATTCTGAGTTCAGATATTAAACTTGTCTGAATAGCTGGGTGAATCACAATGCCAGAGAGAAGTGAAAAATACGCAATGCTATAAACCACTGTTGGTATTCTGTGGCTACCGAGAATTCCACCAAATATGGCTAAGAAAAACAAAGGTAACCACAATAATGTATTGGCCGTTACAATGAATACAAATAATTTCATCATTTGTAACTGGCGATTTTTGTATACTTTTGTTGAGTTCCTCCCATTGCTATAAGATTCGTTTGAATCGATATTGTCCTCGGAATTCCTCATTATTTTAGCTTCTTTTTTGAGAATATATTTTCTGGCGATAATGACGATCCAAATGTACATAACGATTAAGACCAGAAAAGCAATAAGTCCTGTTCCAGTGACAAAAACCGCATAGTAAAAGTTCGGAAGGAGGTGGCTATAACCGACAAACAGTGGAACACAGGTTGAAACAACATAAGAAAAGTTTACACTTCCAAAACCGAACAAAGGTGGCAAGGATATGACTATGCTGCATATCCATCCAATGCAAATAATCACTATTGTTCTTTTGACTAGGTGATATCTGATTGGTAGCTTGAGGTACAGGAATCTCTCTATAGACATAATAGACAGAGTTAGAATGGATTTAAATGGTAGAATTACACTGGCTATGCCTAGTGTACACACTTTACACCTAATTCTGTCTGTTGCACCAAACATGAACTCCTGGTAGAATCCAGATACGATGATGAAGGGTAGTATGAACACACACACCATCATATTGGTGACGGATAAATTAACCATCAGAATCACAATAGGTGATCTCAACAACCTCTTCCACAATATCGTTATTAAGACAAATCCATTCCAAAAGATGCCAATGAAAAACAGCAGCAAACTAAAGGCTGCACGTGAGTATCCATTCCAGCCAGCTTGATCATCATCCGACACTGCCACAATCCATGCTTCTGCGAGATACTCATCACTTACATTTATTATACAGGAGAAGTTTCTGAGAGTCATTATCCTGGCCAGAAATTTTTCACCTAAATAGTTCAGGCTTAACTTGACCTAATTAAGTATCACTCACTGTCTGTGTTACTATTATAAATATTGTGGATACTAGTGGTAACAATGCAACTTCCTTTAGGTACAATGAGTTGACCGCATATTGTCTAAACTGTACCCATACAAATGCTGCATCCTTGGCAGCAAAGGAAGGCAGCAAAGGAATTAAACTATCACTTATTTATATTCCAAGTCTGTGTCACAACACAAACACACTAATTTGATAGCCAGACCCTTTACCAACCGTAACTGCTACGCGAGGAAGGAAAGGGACTGGGAAAAATACAACGACTTGTTCAGCAGCACCCCAAAAAGGGTGCTCCATTTATCACATTCCAAAGCTTGGGTATCCAATGGCGTCATGGCCACGTCCAGATAGAAGGTCTACTATTCATGTTCGTACGTTTATTGCTTGCCAGCCTACGAACAACAACTTCGCCAGTTTAATGAAGTCGCGCAACGTTCTCACCTTCCCAGACGTGATGTTGACGTTACACTGTATACAGCAAGTTTGCTGGAATGTGATAATTCAGCACCCTTTTTGGGGTGCTGCTGAACAAGTGGTTGTATTGTATGTTGCCCAGAACCTTTCCTTCCCCGCGTAGCGGTTACGGTTAATGGGTCTGAGACTACTAATTTGATACGACCATAATGACCATAATATGGTCGTATAGTAATAATAATGGTCAAGCTAATATTATTAGCATGAAATTGATGCTGGAGAGTATAGAGTAGTATGGCGTCGCCAACCCTTTACCTTCCCTATATTGGTGGACGGGGAGGAAGGAAAGGGTCTGATAACTCTAGTATCAGCGGACTTGGTGCAAATAACATCTCAGGTTCATTGCGTTATCATTCGAGTAGGCTAAAATCAATCGCAGTCAAACAAGTAAACATTTTGTTGGAATGTCTCATTGCGACTGTGGCGTTTCAATAATGTAGAACAACAACAATAATAATGGCTGGTTCAGCTAACAACGCGGAATAAACTGGGGCATATTGAATAATGGTTGAGGAATGCGTTTAATTAGCGATTCTGCAATCTGATTGGAGCGCCACTATTTTGGTGCTGGCACAAGTCAATGATACTGTAGCTGCTACCAGACCCTTTCCTTCCTCATCGCCCACTAATAATGAGAGGGAAAAGGGTCGGCGACGCCAGAATAAGTATAGGAGGGTTTTCTGGTCTGGTTCACTGCCTAAGGTCACACAAGATTTCTTGTGGTCATGTAACCCAGACACCAATGAATTGCTGAAGCCAGTTAGTTGCATACTTTTTATAATTATGCGCTCCAGTAACTGTCTGACTTAGTTTTGCAATGGAGCCCAACTATTTCATAAACATAAGATATTTTTTTAAGTTTAAAACAATTATGTATAACGATTTCTACCATTTCTTGGGCTTGAGGTGCGCGAGTCCACGTAGCTAGCTAATAATTATAGTTATGAATGGATGGTTTTCATAAGTCCTATTCCACGGCCTTTAGCATTGTCCACTGCCAACTACATTTTGAATCGCATAATGACCTATTACCTCCTGAGTAACATTGAAAGTTACAGTCAGCTCTACAACGTACCTCGCTCACGTGATTTTATTTGACTGTGGGGGAGGAGTAAATAGATAATGAGACAAGTTGAGGGTGTGTGCTCAAGTTAAGCACATTGCAGACCGGTCAACTCAAGCTTTTGGTGTGAGCTTCAGTTGTTTGTCTCAAGCTCTCAAACCATTACACCTATTTCCCACTGAAGTTATGCCATTTCTCAAGCTTCTCAAGCTATATCTGATTACATGTATTATAATGGTTGCTATATATACTAATATAAGAATTATGCTCATCATTTTAGGACTAAGTAAAGGTCACATCTTTATCGTGAAATATGATATCCATAATTATATTGTTTCATTAACATAGATCATTTTTAAGTCAACAATAATTAAAACCTAAACTTGTGACCATTTAATCATCAGTATGTAGCTCAAATTAACCAATATACTATGGTGTTATCACAAAAATAATTGTGACATAACCTTTACTTGTTTATAGCAATGTTTTTCACTATTGGAAAAGACCAAGAAAGCCACAGCCATTTATAAACTAGCGACGACATAAAAATTAATATTGGTGTATGCAGCCATTCTTACACTATATAGTATTGGTGTGTCAGTAACAATTAATAATTTCGAGCCATTTTTGCATACCCTCCAACTTTTCCAAAGGAGCTTCAGGGACCATAGCCACGCCCACCACTTATTAACTAAATGAAAAATGATAAGATAGAGATAAATGTGAATTTAATGTATTAATCAGTGATTATGGCGTAGAACTTGACGGTTGTGATAATGATGGTGATGATTGTTTATTACAAATTACTGTAGCTTTTTTGCAAGTTGCTTTTGTTTATGTATTTATTTTTATAGTCATTATTATTCAAAGTTTGTTGTGCTAGCTAGAAAGTAGTAAATAACCACTACTTTATTACTGCTTTTACCTTTAGAACTTCTCCCTATACCAGGGAATTGTTGAGGCCAGCAAAATGGCATTGCCTTCTGGCTCTTTTAGGCTTAGGAGGACCGCAATCACTCATGTCAACCTCTACAATAACCGTGAATCTACTCCAGCATTTGTGATACTGACGATCCTGTCCCATTTCGCGTAGGGACACCCTTTACCTTTTGCCGGTTAAAGTAACTTTCCGGGACAAATAGTAGTCTCTTCCGGACCGGGGACAAAGTTAACAAATCCGGGACGGTCCCGGACATTTCGGTTGGAGCCTATGATTTTTGGTAAAGCGGTGCCTAGAATTGAATGGGTAAAGGGTCATCACATTCATTATGAGACAATAAAGAAGAAACTAAACTAGAGTGAAGGGCAACTACTGTTGATAAAAGCAGGTGAAAAGGCTACTAAGAAAGCAAGAGCCCTAGAAGCAGTAGATACTTAAGGAGAAGGAAACCCATGAGTCAGTAGAAGGATATGAATAGAGAAAAGGAGGTAAAAAAAAAAAGAGCTTTGATGGCTCAGGGAAAACAAAAAGAGAGAGGAGAAGGAAACTGATGTAACTAAAGAAAGTGTTAGAAGGTATAGAAAATAATAACTTTGTAGTTAAATTCAGGTGAAATTGGTGAGGACCTAAGAAGGCAGTCATCATGCATTGATGGACATAGAGCATGAGAAACAGTAGGAAAGATAGACATATGAAAAATCCATGACTTAAAAAAGAAACTTCTAATTAGAGGAAGGAGGAAGATAAGAACAGCTGAGATAGCTTAAGGAAAAAAAAAGAGTGCAGGAGAGGAAATTTAAGTGAACTAAATCAATTGGCAGAGAATAATAGCAATACATGAAAATACCTCAGCATTCCTGCTTTACTAAAGTTATATATCAAGTGCCACTGTGAAGCTGGTATATGTTTTGAAAGCTTATAGAGTGTCATGCATCATTATAAAGCAAACCTCGAACCAAAATGGACTTTTAGTCTCATACCAAGCACATTGTTAGGTTGAGAAGTGTGACATAGGCTCCATATTTGAAAAAAAAAGAAGAAAATTTCTTCAAGGATTTAATTTACTCAATAATGCTACTACCTATAGCCATACCAAAAAGCATACACATAGTAATCAGAATTTATTATTATGAGAAGTAGTAACCTTCATTTAATTTGAGGAGTAGCATGCATATCTCAGCTTTTTCAACTAGTCAAAGTTTATATAATTAGCTATTTTCTGTGTTTGAAGTGCTAGTCATATTTAAGATGACCAATGATCAATTTGAGCCAATTCTTTATTGTATTATGTTCATATGAAATTATCATGTAAATATCAGTAATCTTTTACACACAATTTTAATACTATATTTGAAATAAATGAAGTCAGGAAAATGATACAAAAACATATCTAAAACAAGCTAGTATAATTATACTAATGTTAGTCCTGTAATAATAAAAAAATCACACTTACAAGCTAAGTTTCATAATGTTTGATGTCACTTATTTATTTGTTAAATCTTTCTGAAGAACAACTACTTAATATATACATGTAAAAGCAATGAGAAAATTTCTTGTTTATGAAATGTGTCATCATAATAAGCAGCAAGTTAATAATCTTATACTTCTGAAAATATAAGTACATGATAATCATTAGCTGTAAATGGAAATTTTCTTGGGATACACATCCACACCTTTTATTTGATAGTATTATTATAAATGTCTATTCTTTCAGTTAGACTTGAATGTATAGCTAACCTATTAGTGCATAAGATCACTATAACATTTATAATGAAATTTTCCCATAGTACGTTTAATTCAATGGATTAAAAGTTCCAGTCACACAATATTGCTTTGTAAGAATACGGTATTATAGTTATAGGTAAATGCAAAAATGTATCTGCCCTTTTAATATGAGAAGTATAGGGATTTGGTTGGTTGATTTACAACTTTCAGTATTCCATAGCAATTACACAATAATTTAGAGCAATGGTATGAGTGAACGTAATTTAAATAGTGACATTTCAACTGTGATGGTTGTCAGAGAAAATAATAATTCAGAGAAAGCAGAATATGACATGAAAGATGGAGAATTCAGCAATTTACACCATCACTTGATAACTTGTGTACTTGTTGTTGTATGTTTTTTACTTCTAAAATAATAACATTGTTTGATTAAATCGAAGGTTGAAATCAGCAATTATAAGCCAAATTGTGTTGTCAATTTAGTCTACAACATTCAATTTTACTGAAATTTGGTGTGAGTGCTAAATCCACCTTATATGCCTACACTTCTGTAATTTGAGGAGTTATGCCTATTAGCTATTTTCTTTGTTTGTAGGGCTAAGTCATATTTAAGATATGACCATTGATCAATTTATTATGTTCATATGAAATTGGCTTGTAAATATCAGTAATCATTTGCACACAATTTTTATGCTATTTTTTAAACAAATGAAGTCAATAATTTGATACAAGAACATATGTAAAAACAAGCTAGTATATACTAATGTTAGTCCTGTAATAATAAAAAAATCACACTTATGAGCTAAATTTCATAATGTTTGTTGTCACTTAATTCTTCGATAAATCTTTCTGTAAATAATAAAGAACAACAACTTAATAATATAAAAGCAATCAGAAAATTATTCGTTTATGAATTGTGTCAAAATAATATGCAGTAAATTTATAATCTTATACCTCTATTAAGGTAAGTACACTGTGATAATTACCATTGTTCTTGGGATATAATTTAGTATCTCTATAAAAGAGATTTTTATCACTATCAAACGTAACAGTCTACCGTTTTCATAGACAAAATATAGTGGTTAAAAGCGATTTTAAATGACACTACATTTGCTAACTTGTATATACTACTCAATACTTTAAAAACGCTTAAAGTGTCTCTTTACCACAGTTTGTTCCAGATGCTGTATTTGTAACTTCAAAGATTCAACTGATGAGTCACTTTCCTTATTTGGAACTACATGTACTATTGTACTTTTAAGATTACTACCCGATTCCTGAAAAACGGTTTTTCCTTCTGGATCCTTGATGTGATTGAACATCTAAAAAACAAAACAGCACCGCCATTATAATTAGCTTAGTAAGAGGTTGCAACATCTAGTATATCCTGTAAATGTTTTGTGTCTGAGATTTAATGCCAGTAATAAAACTTCCTTCGGAAAACAATTATGAGAGAATCTTTATTCCTTCTATTGACATTAAAATTGGGGTGATAAGATAACTTAGTTATCATGTTATAAATGGTAGGCACTGTCTTCATACTCCTGAATAAACCTAATATTGACTCCATATTAGTCATAACTAACATCTGTACCTGATGAAGAAACTTGACTCTATTAGCCATTAATCTAATTCTCATCTGGTAAAATATAATAATATAGGCATGAAAGCTACAAATGCTCTTAAAGTGTGGTGCGTGGACAGTGCTAGCCTTGGTGTTCTTTAGCAGAGATTGACACACTCTTCAATAACACACATATTTATGACTCTATAATAATAACAAAAGTAATGTTATTAAAATTGTATCACACTTACAGGAGGTATGAACACCAATCCTATTATGACTGTCGTTCCTACAAACAGGCAGAGACTGAGCACTATGGCAAATACATTAGGAAGCTCCATTAGAGTATATGTAGAAACAACTATCAAAGTAGTCACGATACTGGTCACGTATATAGCAGCAATTATGTACTTGGCATCATTCAAGCCCTTTATTTGAACTTTACGAATAGATATGGCAAATACAAGTGCAACAATTTGAAGTAGGGCTTTGTATCCATATAAAGACCCTAAAGTAATGAAACGACTCCGGGAGTTGCAGACTAAAATGTAGTAGTGGTATGTCTCCTGGAATTTCTGTAGAGTTAAAACATACTGTGAAATTTAGTCTTTACACACATAAATCAAACTTACTCCACGAGTTTGTTTAAAACTTTCTTGGTTGGGAATCCGGCTAGGCGTGAGTCGTTGTTGTAATCCCTCCACTAGAGTATATATGGTTAAAATGGCCACATCAATCCCAACTAGGAATAAGACAAACATTGCCAACTTCCAGTCTTTCTTTGGCTGTATTAATGAAACAAAAATGACACTAACAAAAGCAAAGAAAGATCATTAACTAATTATCTTATTCAATAAGTTTTGTTCCCAATAAAATTATTATAATGAATGATTAAACAATGATATGTATTCATGAGGAAACATTGGTTAGAAGTGTAACAACCTAAAACACTTACCTTTTTGGCCATGGTTGGATTATTAAAAATGTAATACACTCTTCCCATTTTTGCCACTATAGTTCCATAGCAAAGAGAATATCCTACTGCAAAAAGCCAAGTCTCTAACTATAAATAACATAATAGGGAATGATATAAGTAATAATGCAATAAGTTATTATAAATTATAGTGTTAAACTCAAAGTATAACTTTGATAAGCTATGGTACATGAATCATATTCAAGTATTATTTTGGCAGGCTTAGAATATTCCAGCATGCATAAAAAACTAATAATTGTGTGGTATTTAGTGGAAAAAATTGATGTAACCAAGGAAAATTTTATTTTTCACCCAACTCCTTGAGTATGTTTGTGACAGTAAAATATTAATCACATGCTCATACTTACGCTTTATTTAATATTAAAGCAAGATTAAAAGCAAGATATTATCAATGAATAATGTGTATGTATAACATAAGCTAGAGCCTAACTAAAAAAAAAATTACTTTATTATTTAGCGAATCGAAATAGTTTGCTGCACAGAGTGAATGTTTAACCTATAGTTTATAAACAAACAGCTATAATCGATAATTTATAATGGATGTGAAATTTAGAATATACTGACTTGCTTTAATGTCAAACTGTGAAATAACAAAGTATTTAATTGAACGTATTTGTGATAGTACAAATACATTAACAAAGTGTCCCAACACTTCTGGACTATTAACTAATTTCAGATAATCCTCCACATAATGGGAATTCTGTACCAACCAATGTTTTGTAAATAGCTAATGCATTATCCGAGATAACCTGTCCCCCACCACCTCCTCAAACGCTAAGAGATTCCCGATGCTTTGCCAACAATCTCATTAGGTACTTACACTGCATTGCCATAGTTTGGCGGTAGTAATAACAGCAGGACTAACATCAATACACATACTCAGGTATATAATTATCGCTCCAATCCCAATGAGCAGATTCAGATACGGGCTTGTCAAACGAATGATTCTGCAGAATAAATAAATAAATAAATAATATTATATTATAACAGCAGTAAGAAATTGAATATAAAATAAGTGTTTAACTGAGTTTGCATTACTTGAATTTACTACTTTATAGAGTCATAATATAATAAAAAATTGCAAACGTCAATAATGACATTTTTCAAGTAAATGCTATTATATTTTGTAAAATACCTTTTCTTTCTGAAGTACATATTGTATGTGAGACATACAAGTGTGAACAATGTCCCACCTGCAGCTGCTACGACCATTATTACAGTCACTGCCAAATGAACGGTAACTATAGTATCCGTGGGTACATTATCATAAGGCACACCTTCTATAATGCACATTTATCACATTCATTGATCTTGTAAATGATTTTTTAAGATTATAATTATAGTAGATAAATTAATGGAATAAAGTTTTACGATAATGAATTATTTGAATTAAGGTTTTTACTTCCATAATTTATTATTGTTAGTACCTGGCCATATTGAATGCAGGTCTTCATAATATTCTACGAAAAAGTTGAATTCTTTGTCCCAGCGAACTTTACCTATCAGCACTGGAACAGTGGTATTGCTGTCACCTGGTGTGCATAGAACCACATAGCTATATGACTTTATATAAGATCAATTGTATGTAAATGTTTACCTCGAAGCCTGAACTGCCTTATCTCTGCAGAATCAACTCTTCTACTTCCATTTTCATTGAATGATATGTTACCCTTCATTAATTCATATGATTATAAGGATATCGTAGAAAACACCAGTATTACTAACCACAATTCCATTAAAATTAGTCTTTGCCAAATGAGAGTGTATATTAGTAGCGATAACATCATTACTGTAATCAAAATTCTGAAGACCAAATTTTGGGTTGCCTTCCAATTTAAAGGATTTCAACTTTTCTATTATATCCTCATCATCCCTTAAATCTAAATAACAGCACATACAGTGCAAGTATAATGACAATATCAATAATTATGTTGTTGAGGTATAACTTGCCACTAATGGTATTGTTAAGGGCTCTGGCTAGAGTCCAAGTGGCATCGTAGCAGAGCTGAAATAGGAACACATCGGTGATATTTAGTCTTGAGGCAGCAAAATATGATCGATATTGTTGAGTCATTTCCTCTCCAGTCTACAGATTAAGAATTTATCAAAATTATCTCGGGGCTTTAATGCCATAATAAGAAAGATTACATGTTAAAATAATGTCTTATTTGTTACTTGTTTGTACATTTACTTACTATGCCATTGTCAGCAGCTGCAGAATAATTCACCACAACCATTCCAGAGCTCAATATCGATAAAGTGTATGGTACTAGAGACTTCCTTTGTTCAGCTGTGCATTGAAACATGTCTTCTAGCACCTGTTGCTCTTCTGGTGTACCCAGCCACCAGTCGTCTGGGAACCAGCCATTCACAAGGAACAAGTTATTAGGATACTTGAAGTTTTTGTTGTTCCGGTATGCCTGTACGTAATTCAATGTGATATTAGTCAAGGTCTGCTCACATGAGTTTATGATAGCACAGAACTTCTTTGATCTTTCTGCTTCACTGAAGGTTAAAGGTTAAGCTTTGTGTAGTTTCCAGCTAAGGAATCAAATATTTTCCTAACAATTTCTAATCATTTCCTGAAATTATTAATTGTGCTGAGCTCATGTTTCAGTGAAGTTTAAATATCTTCCACTTTATATATTCATTTACTAACTTGTTATGTGTTCAAGTAAGTGATTTGACTTCAGTAATATCATTTAACGTTGACCTATTTATATATACATTAATAGCCCGTGGCCTGAGCGACCGCACTTGTCGAGAGTACTATAAATTTGTACGAAAATGTATTAGAGTGAAAAAACTGATGTAGTTCGTAGCAACCATTAAAAAGTAATGGGAAAATGACTGGAGGGAGCTATAAATAAAGGATATCTGTTAAATGGGCTATGAAGTAGTCATAAACCTATACAAATTGAATTGTATTGTGATTCACAAACCCACACCACTGCTATTGCATAGTAATGCTAGTAATTGCTAAGTTTTATTAAAAAAATTAATCTCTTGTGTAGAGTTTATAATAGTTTACTCAATTTATTTAGTAATTTTTTTACTAACCTTGCATACAATTTGTCTGGCAAATGGAGGATACATACTTAACAGAAATATGCGAGAATTGTGTTCCTAAATGTGGAACACAAAATAACTTTAATGTCAGATTATTAATTTCAATATTATGTATCTTACTTCAATAAACAAGTCAACCTGAGGATCATATCTGATTTCATTAAAAGTTATGTTCTTCGCTTTTAGGAATTTCTTCAGTTCATTAATAGTCTAGTAAACATATAATGTGTAAAAAGAGTTAACATTAACTCCAGTATCATTTTATTTACTAGATGAAACTTTGAATTTAAGATAATACAAATTAAGTGCAACATAATATTTTTATGACATAAGCATCTTAGCTTCAATTCATAATAATGATGTATAATGGTATAATAATAGCACTTATTGAGAAGATGATCACTAACAACATTGAATTATTTGCTATAGAATACTATTATTTGTAAAATATAATAATGCTGGACTAAGCCAGTTAATGTAACAAAATCAAGTCAGAATGATTGCGACCATTCAGATTGTAATAAATTATACAGTGAAGTGTAGAACAAAATATAACTATTTGAGATGATATTATTCAATTACAAATTATAACTGACATTGGTATTAAAGAAAACTTTTTATTTAATTTAGTGTGCTAAGCTGCAGTGGTAAACATGACTGTGTATATATACCTTTGTGAATAAAAACTCCTCCTGCACTACTAGTGTCACTCTTCTCCATTTCAAATTTTGAATTACTCCAAAAAATCCGTATGCCAAACTGATGTCAGCAGGAAAATGCTGGAAGTGTCTTCGAAATCTTCTTCTGTTTGATAATGCAATAGATGCTGATGTACACGATACCTACATTAATTATAACATTATAACAAATCAATAATGATTTATTATTGTAATAATAATAATAATACCATAATAAAGTGTTTCAATGATAATAATAATTAACAACTTCAACAACAATAATAATAATAACAACAACAAGAATAATAATAAATTATAACCAAATTAATTACTTGCATTACTTTAATAATTATAATATGTAATTTTCTACAACATTTAAACAACAATACCTGGGTTAAATTATAATAGTGAGATATTTCTGCTGCAGGTTCAGTAGCAACTGAACATCCTGATCCAATAACAGCTATTTTTGTCGGAGGTGAGAGTACACCTTGATGTAATGCATCCAGAGACATTGTATGATCACACTGTATTTCAAAATAACATTTTTATACAATTATCTCATTGTTAATCAGTTCAAAGGGTTTATTTTTTTGTTATTGAAAATGAAATAAAACAGTGTTGGAGGAAACCAATTATTAGACTTTGTTGCTGCTATAACCCCATCAACCTTCAGACAAAGTTTATTTAGACAACTTAGAAGGTTACTTTAGTTGCAATAGTTCAAAATATATATTTTTTTCAGCTAGACAATTTCAGCTAATTGTGTAAAGAATAAAATTTGATGCAATATTAGTAGAACAAATACTTGACATTAAATATTACTTTACTACCTCAATTAGTTTTTAGTGTGACATTCATCACTAAGTACAGCATATTATACTTGAATTATCATATTAATCATTATAATTAAATGCATTCTTTATTATAAGTAATTGTTTCTATCAACTCACATGAGAATCCAACAGATTATAGTGCAGGGAATAGCCTGGAAGAAGATCTGTTCTCGCATTTATTTGATCTAAAGCCAATTGAATGGCTGGAATTATGCCACTGCTAATGAAGGAACCTCCAAAGGATGTGATGAGTAGGATGTGCAGAGGGCACGTCTTGTTTTGCGCTAAGTCAGGCTCGCAGCGCTTCTGGTCAATACTGGTATTAGTAGGCGGGTACACGTGCAGGTAAGGCCAAACGCCATAGCTGTGGGGCCAGTGTCCGGGCTGTTCCTGACACATCACTAGCTCCAATGTATTAAAGAGCCCCACCAACCAAAAAATATTAATTCCCAACATGATGATCTTACAAAATTCTTTATTTTGCTTGTTAAAATTATCTCTTATATAGGTATCCCCGAAACAGGTTATTTCCCGTGTATTTGCGTGACAAAATTCCTGTCTCCACCGCGCATCCTCACACTCCAATTTTCAAGGCCAGTTACTCGATTAGGAAATTATGCGTCCTTCGGGAGACGTAACGGCGGCAGATAGCTACAAGTTACGACACCCTATTCTGGGATGTGCCTGGGTGCACAGTTCGCATTATTGGTGCAAACCGTTTCAGAATTGCACCAGAGGCAATATCTCCACCTAACAATTCTCAGTACACTCCTAGGATTTTTTAACACTCGCTCCTCCAGATTCTTGACTATACAATCTAGCACTCTATTAAAACGAAGAGTCACACAGTTTCAGGTTGGTCCAGCCTTGTGCTTGGCCTTTTCATTATTAAAGGTGAGCCTTCTTGCACTGAGAAGATCAATTGGAAAGTTATTTAAAATGACATTGATTGATGCTAACTGTCCCAGTACATGGTCCCTTTACAGGATATAGCTAGTTTTCCCCTGGCATTAACTTTGAAGTATTCTTTTTGGCCCAAATTTTCACAGGTTGAAGAGTATTATTTTTGTCATATTTTATTTTAAAGTTCATTGAGATTCATTTAAGCTAATAGTTCATCTAAGCTAATGGTATTGCCCTTAACTCTGCCTTCTCCACAGGTAATATAGTCACTAATATGCTGATGTATATGAAATAAGTACCTAAACAAGAATTCTGGTGTAATAGCAGTAGTTGTACTTTGTACTAATGAAACGTCAACTGTTTTAGTATACTTTAAGGTTAACCTAACAATAAACATAAACGCAACTACAGGAAACAGGTTAAAATAGACAGCAATGTAAAATATTTCATATTTTGCAAGTAACAATCATAAGGACACTTTTCATGCAGTGGTGCCTTCATTATAAAAAATTCTAACTCAATTTGTGCTTTCAATAATCAAATTTCATGCTCATAATAATGTTTATCATGAAAACTATGAACAATAGTTTTCAGCCACAGAAAGACTAAAATAAAATAGAACACCAAGATATAGAGTATTACTGAGTGTTACCCTTCTGAATTAACACATTATTTTAGGGGTTGAAATTCCCTCTTTCGAGTTGAAATTACAAACATCAGACATTTACTCTTGTCATAATAATTTAATTAATTGTTTGACTAGAAGTGAAGGAAAATTTAAATAAAATTGCATATACTTAGCTCCATTGTAGTGTAAAAACATAGCGTCTTTGAAATCCATCTATTCTAATAACAGGCAGTATTGAATGTAGTAGTAAGTTTTGTTTTATTATAACTTTATTCTATGCTCTGTATATAACCCTGGCAGGAGTGTAAGAAAAAAGATGTGCTTGTAGTTCCTTCTTATAATAATGACCCTGGCCCAGAAAGAAGACATGTGGACAATCTATGATAGGGCAAATGGCTAGTATACCGGTAGATGTTGAAAAAGTAATAACAGCAATGGGAATGATCTTACAGGTCAGGTAGTGAACTGGGGCACATCTGCACAACTGTAGTCTGGAAGGAGGTGAATGCTGGAATCATTGAATCGAGCATCCCTAATTAGTCCTTGGGATTTGAGCAGATACTTCAGATGCATAGATGTTTGACAGAATACTTGAAATAGTCACTTTAGTCTTGTAGTTGTCACTGAGTGCCAGCAAGAACGTGGCCTTGCATTATGGCTGGGCTGTTTCATAGTACATGTCATCTGCTGGGGGACATGTCATCCCCAGTGTCAGAATCAGATATTTTTATTTTTAGTATTTCAACTGGCAGTAGCAAGTCCATTTGCTACTCAATTACCTATGGCATTTGTCAGTGTTAGATCCCCTAGTTCCTCTAATTTCAAGACTTCAATTGTACCAGTAGTGAGCCCACTTTATTGCCTTGAAACAAGTCTTGCCCATGAACAATAGGAGTTTTGCTGCTTTATTGTCGTGAATGGATGAAAGCTGCCAAATTAGAGTATGTCAGGGTGAATATCAATTGTTGTTCATGACACCAGGGAGTTTACTAAAGAAAGTTTTGTGGCAAGATATATTATGTACTCCCCTTTACCAGTAAAATTTAGTTTCATTTTACAGTAGAGTCAAGTGGTAAGTCTACTTTTCTCTAAATAGTAGTATACTAATTATTTCGTTACAACAGTAATTACTTTGTAATTAACACTTTCAGCCTCGTTCATGCCCCATAATAGTAAATATAAAATTTACAATCAATTTTTATTTTGGGCTTGAACTTAAAATATTTGTTGGTTTTTCTGTGTAGGGGTAAAACTTTCAGGCCATTTTATTTTAGAGATAGGCACAAATCGAAACCTACTTCCTGGCAATGTTCCTATCATGGCACACTGACTGCAACATCTACTAAGGAAACTAGGAGAGCTGTTTGCAAAAGTTTGGGGACGCTTTCTTCTGTGATTATTGCTAAGGTACCGAATAAGCCTAATATAAAATACATTGTAAAAACTGGAAAATACAATTTAGATTAAACTTTTTGCATCATTGGTTAAAAAGCTTCGTCATAAAAGAAGAAACATGGATTGTACCATTAAATATTATCGAACCCATGACAGCTTGCAGTCAAATATATCTATTTCTGAAGTCCAGCATGAAGGATGAGATTACACAAACAATTCACTGTTAAAACGGGGTGCTTAAATAACACCTCGTGAGGTGTTTACCAGGAGGTTGCTGTCTGGACACCCCCATTTGAGCCCTTATAACTTCCACACCAATGCATATTATACCAAGTAAATACATATAGTAATGGCTTAATACCCATTAGTTTCTCTATTTCAAAACTATTTTAGTAATGACTAAATATGGAGACAATTATAGTGGGGTGTCCAGGCAGCGCCTCCTATTAAACACCAAAGCTAAGTTATCCAAACACTCCATTTTTAACAGTGTTGGTGTCCAAGATTTAGCTGTATTCTGACTTGTGAATGTTTATAGCCTGTCAAGACCAGAAGTAAAAGGGGAAATTATTTTATCATTTGTCGATCCCAAGAGTACTCTGCATGTTGTGGTACAACAGTTGCTGTTGGTATGGGGCTAGACTGCCCAAATGTACGTCAAAATCATTCATAGGGGTCCATCAAGTGACATTGAACAGCACCTGCAAGAAATGGGATGGGCTGGAAGAGATGGCGAACCTTCAAATGCCATATTGTACACATTTGATTTGTGACCGTACTTTGGTTTTCGATTGGCCAAATGGTATCTCTTATCCTTTAGCTACATTGACACCAAATTTGGGGCAACAAATTACCTCGACATCGGGAAATCGTGGGTAAAAATCATATGTGTTTTGTTATAGTAGTGCAGCAACAGAATAGAAACGTGAACAATCAAGCTATATAAGTTGATGTTGCTACTTATGAGGTCGTGAAGTTGGAGTCTGCAGAACAGGAGACTCTCCTGGGACTATCATTGTGAAGACACTGGAAGAATCAGCAAATCTCTGACTGGACAAAGTTTTCAGTGATGATGACGACTTCTGTCACACTGCAACAAAAGAAGGCAACACATTTTGAAAGTCCATCATTTTGATTCATTGTATTAAAAAGATTCCTATTATTATTCACTGTTTGTTCCAAAACAGGCAACAAGCTGGCTGACTCACTTAAGACAAATATAATCTTAAACTTAGCTAGCCATTGAACAACAAACCAAGCAAGTTTATAATTTCTTGACAGTATTAAAATTACCATGAACTTACAATAACTATCAAACTGTTGGAAACAGAAGAAAAAAAACGGCCTGCAAAACTATGTCTATACCATCTAGTGCTACTTAAAGCCATACCTGTGACCCGTCTGTGAACATTCCAAAGACTATTATGATACAATCTTTTTTAGATTACTTGAGTAATGTTGACAGGGAAATGTTGTTCAGGCACTCAATATAAAGGAGTTTACATGTGAAATGAAGTTAAGTTTGACAAACATACTTTCAAGATTCGATTGTAGGGACTTGCCTACTCCTCAGAATATGAGACTCATGTTATTACACCTGTCTGAGCAGTTATTTCTTACCCAACCATTTGCAGCAATATCAAGAATGAATGGTGATGTTCCTACTAGGCATAATAAATTTTGGATTATGATTGAGGTGGAACAATTGTATGACGTTTACACTGCAGTAAATGCTAGTTCGAAAGTATTGAGGAAACTGGTTGAACCAGCATTTTTTGCTAATCTTCACGAAAAGCGGGTGTATACTTACCTAGAACAGTATATTGGAGGTATGAGTGTACAAGAAGTCAGACAGTTTCTTTGCTATGTCACGGGTAGCACCGTCTTGACGGATAGCAACCTCTTTGTGCAGTTCAACGCTCTTTGTGGAGCTGTGAGAGTCCTGTAGGACACACATGTGGATTCACATTGGAACTGCCGTACACTTATGTCACTTACACTGATTTTGTGCGGATTTCACATTCATCCTGGCTAATATGGAGAACTGGGCTATGGATGCCCTATAGGCTAACTTACACTTATTTGTATTCATATGTTATTGACTTTATCACCGAGACTGCTTATGAACCATGCAGAGTTGCTTCAAAGATCAATGTAAGTGCTTTTTAAACTCTTACACTGGATGCATCTTTACCCTCAACTGCTTCACTGGTCTTTTTTAGAATAATGCAAAACCCAGATGTTACCATGGTGTTAGATGAGGGTCTAGCCAGGTTATACTAGTTCAGGATAAAAAACTGGCTAGGCGAGATTAGAGAAGGCACCTTGAGCTCAGATGAACTATTGACCAATAAACAATAATTAAAACTAGCTAATACACCTGGGTGTTCCTAAACTTCTTTGATGGGTGAGGGGGGCGGGGGAATAACAAAACGTTGCAGGTGTGGTAACAAAGTATGATAAAACACCCCAGGGTGTGCCTTTACTCCTAAACTCTATCGAAGGAAGGTAGCAAAATACCCTATTTTTACAACAATGTACACATCCAGCATTTATTCTAATACACCATATGTTTCAGGGTGTGCCTGTATTGTTTGATATACAAATGATAAGGATGCTTGTGGAGTAATGCATGCTTGAAGACCAAGTGGTCCTCTTGTAGCACAAAACTAGATTGATTAAGTTCAATTCCTTCATAGTCTTCTTCCACTGGAACGGGGCCACTAATATTTCTGCCATAAGTGTCATCCACTTGCTCAAAAAAATCGAAAGCAATCAGCCCAGAATTTTCCAACTAAGAGCTCCTTCTATGAACAGTTGATGTGGTGACAAGTGCCTCATAGTCCTGATGGATGTGGTGATTCCATCCATCCAAAAATCCTTTCAATGTTCTATTAATCCTTGTGTGATACACATAATGAAGTGCAAATAAATGTATGTCATTTAAAGGGTCAAATCGTCCAGAGTCCTCCAAATAGTAGAACAGCCTGTAGTACAGTTGAGTTGCACACTGGTGACAATCACGCCACAGCCTCTCAATTATTTGGTTGTGTGTTGATCGACCGGTAATTATGCTTCCATGATCTAGTCCTGCATATACTGGGCCACAAGTACATTTTCCAGTCCCTGGTCAGATCTCACTCTTGAAGGTAACCCATATTTTTGGACCGCCTCAAGAAAAAGTGTGAAGACGGTGGAAGCCTTGTTTTTGGCTGAACATTTCAAGTATGTCACTAAGCGACTGTAGCCATAAATTGCACCATGAGTGACAAAACCCTAATGAATTAATTTATGATGGCCATCTAAAGAAAAAAATAAAGATCATAAATAAAATTTAAAAAAAAAATAAATAAATAAATAAAAAAGGCAAGTAACCAAACCATACAAGTCTGTAGTAGGCAAGCGAGTGAAGTGAGTGAGACACTCTCAGCTCTAACTGAATGCAAAATTGATGTATGTGTATGTGTGTGGTAGGTCACAACTCCTTCAGTACATGGGTGGAGTCAATAGCATTCAGCATCATTGTTTTTTAAGAAATTTTATTTCTGGAGTTTGATGGCATGGAGGACATTCACAGTCTACATGAAGACCCACTTAATTGAAGACTTCAGAATGTCCTGATTAACACAACTAGCTCACCGCACACCCAGTTCAATAGAAAACTTGCCACGGCTCGCAATGATAGTATTGAGCCACACCCATTTGCTAATGCTTTCACAATTTATTAGTGGATTTTGTGAGATAGAAAAATCCTATAACTCTGAGAAATAAGGATTCACACGAACAAAACTAAGCTAGAAATTATAGATATGTCATATATTCAATGACTTATTGTGTTTAAAACACCTGGTGACGATAGTGAACAACTAGTACAGTCTCTTGAAAATGGGGAAAATTACTAGTTTGTTACAGTGATAGTAGATTGGTTAATGTATATGTGCAATAGCTGTTGTACTCTAAAGATGTTATTTCAATATTGTCGTCAAAATCCATCAATTTTTCATAGCTTTTGACCCCATCTCTTAGAAGAACTTTAGTGCTTTTATTTACGAGTATGTCTTATAACAGGCCTTCCTACAACCTGTAAGCCATACACTGTTTCTAAACTACAGTTGTGAACAACTTGTACAGTCATCTGAAGTTAACCTACCTTCAAAACTTACCAGCTTTATTCGCGTTATTCCTGGCCGTGTATTTACAACACAGCAGTTGAAAATACATTATTCCAATACATTTAACTTTGCTTTAAACAAATTGTTTATGACAAAAGCAATAAAGTATAAGAAATACTAGTAAACGATGAATGAAGTGAGTTATTGTTCCCGCCAATTTCCTGCCGGTCATTTTAGGCCCTAATCCAAACCGTGGTCAGCGGGTAGATTTTTCAGAGGAGATAGTAAGATTCACAAGAGTAAGTACTTCTCAGTTTGAAGTAGTATTCCTTTCAGCATTTTGGACCATACAAAGATCCCATGGGATGTCCATACCAAAAGTTTAAATTTAATAAATTTGAAACTTTCTCCGCTAGGAAACCCTCCTTGTGGATGAAACACAAACCTAGCCCGTTGTGTATATAGTGGGTTTGCACCAACAGCACAGTGTGGCAAGCGAGTTATTGCTGCTGTGTAGACCAATAAACTTACATGTTGTGTTAACTCGCTTGCCACATTGTGATGTTGGAGTACCCCTAGTTAACTAACGCTACTGTAAAACCAAATACAAACTACAGACACGTATCAGATGTTTGCAAACTTAAGGGTAGATTTTTCAGGTTTGCCGCAAGCAATAGCTAGGATAATCATCATCATTTGCACAAAGCAGTTTCATTTTAATAATCAGTTACTCTGGTGGTCATTATGGTGATAAGGGAAGCTCTGTGCACTGAATGGAAATGAAAAAAAAAACTATATTATAAATATATACTATAATAAATTCTGCTGTGTTAAAATCTTTTCAAATACATTTTTAGTTAATTTATGGTTATGTGGACATGTAGTATGTCTGGCAGTCAATTTTATAAGATTGCTCGTCACTTTGCGCTATCAGCACACACTTTTCAACCAGCAACTGCTACCCATAATCAACTAATACCAATTCAGATACTCTCTAAGTAAGTTAGGCATTTCACTTTCATTGTTATTCATAGACACCCTTGTTGAGGAATGCCTCAGCTAGGTTATTACTTAGATTTCAAGCAAGCAAACTTACCAATATGCCACAATGAATTTGGACCAGGAACACTATAGACCCAAGGACCAGTTGTTGCCCTCAGAGCAGTGTTAATTGGGTCAGTTTCTTGGATAGCTAGTCTAAGTTGGCGCCGACAAACAGCACACCCAAGACTTCTTAGTCTTCCAAGAACCATTACTTCTCCAAGGTAAGGATGCTCAGCTCTCATTTGCTGTAGAATTTCAACCAGTTCCTGATATTGTATAGTTATTCCACCATGATCATGGAGCATATTAAACTGCTGGCACCTACGATACAGAGTCATTCTACTGATTCCAAGTATTCTTGATATTCTAATCCAGGAAAATGACAAAGAACGTAAGTATTTCAGTTGATCAATTGTGACACATAACGTATTACATATTTAATGTACCTGCTTTGAGGCATATCCATTATGCAGAATGAGAGATATCATATGTGGTGAAATACCCTTCCCCACATGCTCACTACAGAGAACAATGACTATACCTTCAGGAACATATTAGATTATTATATAATTAACCTACCTTGACATTCACCATTCATGCATCTCACATTTCACCCTATTCACTCCCATTGTTATTCCCATGTACTCTAATGCACCACCCTCGTATGCTGTCATCACACGCAATTCCTGGTTGGCCAACCCAACTTGCAAAATTCAGTTCGGATTGTATAAGCATTATTTGACATTTTGTGAGATACCTACTCCTCTCTGATTAGAATTAAAACTCTAGCTTGGGTCGAGGGTTTGAAGAAACTCGGTTTGATCGCTGAGAATCCTGTTGCACATTCCGAACTCTGGTGGCCGCACTATTTAATTTCGTCTCTTACGTGTCACATCACACCATACACTGCAGCAAGTTCATGTGAACATTTCTAGGGAAGCACAAACACCCAAAATTGCTTCTTCAGATGGGTGATAAGCTGTTCGAACTCTACGCACTTGAATCATTCCTCTCAAAACACGAATGAAGGTAGGTGCCTGGGCGTCTAATTCTGTCATCAATTTTGCCCAAGTGAAACACTTCAAAGACTGTGCTGTGGTATTACGAAGTGCTGAATTAATTTTTTTTGCACATATGTGACAGTGCCTAGGAAAAGGGACCTTTTACGTAAAATCAAAAATGTACAGTAGAGCCCAAACACCAACAAAAATTTTTTTTTTTGGTTTTCTTTTTATTGGCCCACAGGTATCTCCTACCCTTTAGCTACACCGACACCAAATTTGAGTGGCTGAAACCGTTGTTAAAGGTCCGAGCGCCCTGTTTAAACACAGTCACCTTTTACTCTCTATTTTGACCTTCCGTGCCTGCACGGAAATCCAACCCGCGAGTAATTGAAAATCGTGGGCGAATTCAATTTGTTGCCTAGCAACAAATTTCCCCTACCTCGGATAATCCCGGGTAAATATTCGTATAAGTTTTTGTTAGCATTGCAGCAACAGAATAGAAATAGTAAATGTGAATAATCAAGCTATATAGGTTGATGTTGCTATTTATGGAGTCTTGTAGTTGGAGCCTGCAGACCTGGAGACTCCTGGGACTACTTTTGTGAAGACAATAGAAGAATCAGCAAGTCTCTGACTGGACAAAGGTTTCAGTGATGATGAGGACTTCTGTCACACTACAACAAGAGAAGGCAACACATTTTGAAAGTCCATCATTTTTGTTCATTGATTTAAAGAGATTCCTATTGTTCATTTGTTCCAAAACAGGCAACAAGCTGGCTGCAAGACAAATATAATCCTAAACTTAGCTAGCCAGTGAACTAACAAACCAAGCTAGTTGATCATTTCTAAAAATTGACTGTATCAATGACTTACTGTAACTATCAAACTGTTGGAAACAGAAAAAAAAAAAAAAAGAGGCACAAAACGGCCTGCAAAATTATGTCTATACGCATCCAGTGCTATTTAAAGACATACCTGTCTAGTACTCTTACACAATGTAGGGTCTAAACTGAGTAAGGCCTCCCCTATCAATGAAGTAAGAGGCCCCAACTATAACTTACTGCCGTTCAGCTGATCGTCACCATTTTCCAAGCATAACCCGTAACGCGGACTTCCGGTTAGATTACGGAAATCAACGTTAACTCCACGAGAAATTGAATAAGAAGTTTTAATTGCAGTTTTCTCGAAATAACTGCTCAAAATGGTCAGATTGCCGCTCGTATATTTAGTGAACCAAGGAGCGCCTGCCTATAAACTTGATAACAAAATACTCCATAAGAAGTGCTCTACATAATAATGCTTCTCCCAGCGGTAAGTAGTCTGAGTTTTGGCCGCCTTGCCGAGGAAGTCTTCCATGTTATGACTGGTAAGTCTGCACAAATTCGCTGCCAACTATAGGAACAACATGTAGGTGCTGTGCCTTTACGGTGCAGTTACTATTTTATACATTGTTACTACCGTTCAGAAAAAAAAAAACAATTAAGTTTTTAACGAGACAAGTTAACCCGAACGTTCTATAATAAGTAAACTATTGCCTATATCATCGAAAGTTACTTTGTGTAATTATGATTTAGAATTTAATCAGAGCTTACAAAAATAATGTGCAACATTTTTATTTACGTCATTTACTGAATGACTCACAAATAGTTTGCATAATAGTCTCTTCGAAGTCTTGGAAGCTGACGTTTATGTGAGCGGTGTGTATAACCATCTACTATTATTCTAGCCATGCTGTGAAATGGTTTTGATATGTCATGAAAGCCACTCATAATGTAACCTGAAGAAATCCCTCTACAGAAATATAAACCACTGTGCTCTTTCTTTAAATTTGTTAACTTCATAGAATCATTGTAGATAGTTTTATTTTGATATTTCAAACTGACACTAAACCACTCAACTGGTTTTTCACCTTTACATGTTAAAGTTACAGTGTCTCCTTCTGAAACTTCTAAGTAGTTTGGTGTCACACTATAAAGGGGAACTCCTCGGTTAAATATTGCAATGGCCACTCTAACCTTACTACGAAATTTAATTATCTCTAAATCTTGATTGTTGTATGCCCCTTGACAAATGAACATACCAGCGTCTGAAACCTCTAAATTATTCAAAATAATACTAGTTCTTAGTAGTTGAAATTGAAAGGATGTTTCTAAGTTGAGCGGGTCATTTTTCAAAGTAACAGTTGTGAAAAGGCGGTGTCTTTTATACATCCATGTGACTGGAAACGAACTTCCACAATAAGCTATTACTGGAGTCCCTTCAAATATTCTTACAGAATTTGGTACTACCTCCGAGTCATAAACTACTATTTGACGCCAGTCTTTCGCACAACACTCTAACAGTGAAGAAGCTGCATACACAAATGAGAAGGATATGCCCCACACCATACTTGAATCACAAGTCAATAATTTATCGCCAGTCTGGGACGCAAAAAAATATATAATGACTCTTTACCAAAAATAAATATAGTGTTCATAAAGTTTATTGATATAATTTATCAAGGTTTTTATTATTTGATTTTATAAACTGTGCTAAAGAGTTTTTGAAAGCTCAAAGTTACTATTGTACATATGTCCATATCAAATGTTTAAGGGGGACTTTGACCATAGAAAAAATTGGGTTTTTTGTTTTTTAACTTTTTTTATTTTTTATTTTTATTCATTTGGTTGAAACATTATGAAGCTGTGCACGAAGTTTCAAGTCAATTGGACATTTCTTTATTTATTCATGATTTTATTTGTCACCCCTACTTATTGTAGACTTACTGTATCACCCGCTCGGGAAGAATCCAATCTTTCATGTCTTACCGTTACCGTTTGTATAGCGCGTACCGCTCATTCTTTGTTTACAAAGTACAGGTTATTATAGTTCAAAATAAAGCACACAGGAAGAGCTAAGTAACCACGTAAACTGCACACCAATTGGAATAAGTGGGGGAGACTGCGCACGTTGCGCGTTCTTTCCTCGATCGAACTTTTGCCGTTGTTTCTTATTTTGTTCGAGTTGATAGTTTCTTCCATAACCCGCGTTATGGGGAACAAACGTAGTGTAAGAAGCGTCCCAGAGTCTTCCAAGGCACCAGGATACAATTGATGGCTCCAGTAGAGTCTCCACAGGTTGACACGGAGGCTATCCCACCTTCAGTAAGCAAGCAAAAACTTAGTGGCAGTTCAGCTGGGTTTATTTCTGGGCGCTCTACTACTGTATTGCGTCCCAGTGGTAGTAAATCTTCTCCTGAGCTTCCAAACAGTAGTTCTGGAACTGTCAAAATGGACAGGCCCAAGTCAGCAAATATTATTTGCTCTATTGGGCAGTTGAGTGGTGCCTTAGAGCAGCTTCATCACTGCCATGGGCATCCCTTGACAGTTTCAGAGAACAGCAGTGTTAGGCGGGGGTTGGTTTCTCGTGTAACTTTCAGTTGCCAGTGTGGGTGGTTCCATCACACAACTGATCTTTACAACGTGGACCATCTTTCTGTCAATGCCAGAGCTGTTTTTGCTAAAAAAACCTGGGTGCTTTTTTGGGCAAGGATGATAATCAAGACCCTCGAATTCTGAGCCCGATACAGTAATCATGTACACACACACACACAGACAGACACATCTGGCTGGCCTATGTTATTGTGGAACTCTTGTGGAGTGACCCATGTTCACAAGGTAACATAGTAAATACTTATTTTCCATTGGAAACTCCATTATATGCCTTATTTTCTTCTTTTACAAGCATTATCAGCTGGAGTAACGTGTGTTGTGGTTAACCTCAATTTTCTCAAGAGTGGAATTGTCAATCTTCTAAAAATCATAACTTTCTCTCACTATTTTTTTACAGTTATGTTTTTATATCATCTGAAAGCTCTTTTTCCACTCTAGTGCGTGAACTGAGCTTTTTTTTTTATATATATTTTTGAAGTTATGTTTATTTTTTTCACATTTTCATAGAAAACTGATGTTTAAAAAAAAAAAAAATTATATAAAATCAACAATAAATATTTAGAAAAATTCCTCAATTCACGCACTAAATAATTTATAAAGGAATGTGTGTGTGAAGTTTGAAGTCTTAATGTTGAAGTAGGAGGGGTTAAGTCGTCCTGGAGTGGGTACGGGTTTTCTTGACGTTGAAATCGTAGGATTTCGGAGGGTGTGGTTTTCCTCCCATTTTTTTAGCTCATTTTGAAGAGCTTCAGATGGGCAATCTTTTGAGCCCAAAAGTAAAAATAAACATTGATGTATAGTTAAGTTATGACCAAAAGTGTAAACCACAATTTCTATGGTCAAAGTCCCCCTTAATTACTTGAGGAACACTGATTCACAGCATCAAAGTCAACAGAGTTTTGAACATTAATATCACTATTATTATGGACCCATGGCGCTCACTCCTATATGGGTTGTATTACTCCGTCTGCCACAATTGTTAAAATTCACTCAGTTTCCAGAAAAAACGTAAGGCTCCGCGCTCGTTCGCTTACGCAGGTACAGCTCCAGCCACCCCGCTATTACTCGTGAGCTCGTGGCCACCGCGACCCTACCTTTACGTTGAATAGTTTACGGAGTTATGGGAGTTTTGTTTAGAGACTACCGTTAAATGTGCCCAGCATATTTGACTCTTTCTTACTATTTACATTTTTATCTTTTTATTGCTGCCCAGCAATGCATAATGCCCAAAATTTGAACGCTGTTACGTCAATGGCAATTTCTAGTGTAATTTTTAAACTAAACGATCTGACTGTGGTTACTACTTCTACAGGTTAGTGTCACAATTATATTAGTTACAACTAAGGTTGGAGAGACAAGTGCAAGGTAAGCTTCTGAGGAATATATTTCTGATATGTTGGACACTTCAGTCAAACATGCAAACTTATTTATCCATCAGCTTTATTGATGACCATACAAAATTTCGCACTCCTCCTAGCGACAAATTTTGTACAATTCCTGTGAACGCATTTTGATTTTATGGGCAATACAAAACGTCTTTTTAGCATAAAGTTCTGTGGAAATGATTTTTTTCAGTTTTCAAGCTGCTAATTAATATTATATAGACATAGCCATAACTTTAGTACAGTAGGTTTGCATTCTAAAATTATGACTAGCTGAATAGCCATGACATTGATGATGAATCATTTTCATAGTTGCCAACTTTTTAAAATGGAAAGTAGGGACATAGACCACACCCACCAAAACCACGCCCATTTCAAGAACCCCAGGCAGTAAGCAGTTTATTATCATAATCCAGTAATAATCGTATAATAATCAAGAACTTGGTATCGATAGCTACATACACATAAAAAGATTGCATTTATTTATTGCTTGAAAGTGATTTTACGGTGGCTTTCTTGCACTGTGATAAAAGTTCTTTATCAATTGTCATGTCATGGCAACAATCATCACAATTATATTTTATTGTCATTAGGGCAATGACTGTTGATTGATCCAGATTGGATCTCTGATCAGTGTGGATCTTCCTTAGCATGGAGAATCCCCTCTCTGAGTCAGCATTTGAGCAGGGTATTGATAAAAGGCCATACATTAGCATGCATAATTTACTAAATCTACTTTTTCCATCTAGTGTCCTGATGCGTTCAACTGCAGACCAGAAGCTTCCTACTCTGGGCCTCTCTGTGCAATCAGCAGCCTTATACACACTTGGTGAAGGAAGATCTGCCGGAGAGAGTTGGAAGTCCATAAACTCTTCCCTCAATTGATCAAGGGATGCTGCTTCGCTTAGACCAAGTTGTGGAAACCGCTTGGCCAAGCCAAGAACTGTAGAAACAGAATATGAAGCTGTTTTCTCTGGTTGAAGGACTCCTAGGTCTTTCAACAAGGAGTCATGAAAAGGAAATTTTTGTTTCATTTTCTGTATTGACGTCACATAAAACTCTCTCACTGCATTAAAAAATGGTCGCGTGTCATGCACTTCTTCCAATTCTGCTAACACTTTCCAAGTTTCAGTGCCAATACCGAGGTTCTCATTATCCAATTGACCTTGGCGGTCTAAACAAAGTTGATGGAGGTTATTACCTACAGAAAGTATGGTTTCTGGCTTTAGCAAACTTGCAGCATACAGTCTTGTGAGTCTACATATTTCTGTGTAAAGCTCACAGGTGGTATTCTCCGTAGACTTCTGGAAAACTCGATTGAATTTATCCATGGAAGGCAGTATGTACTGGAGAAAAAAGAGCAGAGGCTTAACCGATTAACGCCGGAAATTAAATTCGCGATTACGTGCGCGTACTCCGAAATTGTTTACAAGAAATCGTGACCGTCACCTCGAGGCTTGAACCGCCTGAGCTTTTTCTTGTCTAGAGGCAATACGCTTCAAAGTAACCGACGGCGATGTATTAACTGATTGAAGCTAAAGCCTTCCTCTACCCGCGGGCTAAGTTTTGTTTAGTTTCTAGGCGTTTGAAGTGTATGAAGTGCGCACTCATTGGAAACTACAAGCTTAAAGGTAAGTATACCATTGTTAGCATCAGTATTGTAAAAGTTTAGGCTAAGACCTCATGTTTCATAGCTATATATTGTTGTTTTAAATGTTCACCAGCCGCTTGCTTTGAAATAATTCAGCAACTATGGATTTTGGCTGTTTATTTTTTTTGTGTGTGAGCCATATACTAGAATATTATAATATTATAACATAACAAGCAATTATATAGACTACTGTGTTTGCAATTCTAGGATTTTTTTCTGATAATACTATGAAGCAGTCTGATTGAACTCCCATGGTGACAAAGCCACACCCCATAATCACCTCTGTACCGTACCATGATGTGTCTGTTGTTACTGTTCTTGACATAGATTGCACTTCCTTCTCTTCATACCTGAGAAACTTTCTCCTAAGAAATCCATTTTATGGGCACCTTCAAGTAGGGGAGAACTGGGAGGAAGAAAGTCTGTATCCTCATGCAATAATAACTTGACCTTTTTGTGGTTAGTGTTGTTCAAAATCTATATAACCCTCTGTGTATGAACAAACGAAGCTAAAATAGCTTGCCTTTTTCAACCTTTACTTCCTCCAGGTCATCAAATTCTTCATTGCTGCCCTCCATGAAGACTTCTTGGCCACGGACCTCTACACCTGAGAAGTCTTCTCCCTTATTCTATCTCTATTTCTTTGAGATCATAAAATTCTTCATCACTGCCCTCTATGAAGACTTCTTGGCTGTCTTTAAATTTTATTGACAAGTTTATATCATATTAATAATTGATAAATATTTTTGTCTATTAGTTATAGCTATTCATATTTTTTTTTTGTAACTTTGATTTTCTTTATACACAAACAGTGCTACAATTTCAATCTACAAATAATAAAAAAATTTCTATGGTAAGGGTCATTAAAACCTTGCCTCCCTTACACTTACCTCACAGGAGAATCGCTACGGCGTTGTGGGAGCTCTTGAAACACTTGCGATTGCTGCTGGTAGCTAATTGAAGCGAGTACTATGGCGGTTACGCAAAAATGCGTAACCCGCGCTGTGAAGCACCCTCGTGCTTGACGCAGAAACGCGTAATTCGGCGATAATCGGTTAAGCATTGGATTTTCAAGTCTTTTAAGTATGTGAGCTACTTTACTTGAACCTTCATCAGATGATCGAAAGAAGGATTTTAATCCTTCCAGTTGGCTTATATAACGGTTTACACATCGAAGTAAGCTCAGCCAACGTGTAGTGCAATGCTTTAGTATCACTTCTGGCTCAGTAGTAAAAAGGGAACACCACAAATCAGCATATAGCTGCTTACGCTTACTGCTGTGATGAAAGAAGTAAAATATATCTACAAACAACTCATCTATATTTAGAGGAAGAGTCTGCATGCCAGCTTTTACAACAAGATCTGCCAAATGACAGATACAGCCAACATCATACAGGATGGGATGCTCATTCTTAATCAATTTCTGTACTCCTGACCTGTTTCCCTTTAATACATTCGTTGTGTCAGACATAAATGCCATAGTTTTTGAGAAGTCCAAACCGTTATTATTTAAAGATGATTTCAATGCATCAAACAAATTTCTTGCATTGCCAATGTTAACTACTGGCATATCCAAGAACCTTGTTGCAACATCTCGCAAATCTGAGTCAAACACTCTCACTAGAATAATGCAGGACTTATTATTTTTGTCATTAGACTCATCCATCATTAAAGAGAAAGGATAGGACATGCAATTTGTTGCTTTCATGAGAAAGTGAGGTGCTAATGCTTCTTTGATTATGGCAGTAGTCTTTGTTCGACCACACGAAAACTTTTTCGCAATCTCAGAGTCGGGAAACATATTATGAAAAAGTTTAGTTGCATGGTCACTGGCAAGAAAAGCAATGTTGTGCTTTGCAACAAAGGTCGCCCATCGTGCCTCAGCCTCAATTGAACTATAGGAAGTACTGCAGAATGATAGCAGACTCTGGGATGATGTACCTCCTCTTGCCATATCTTGGTGATTCTTCCTGCCCACATGCTTCAGCACATCATTCCTTCCCCCATGAGAAATGCTGAAGTCATGATTACAGATAGTGCACCGTGCATAGAGTTCACCTGAACAATAATAAAAATGTTACCTATGTCGTAACTTTTCTCACTAAGTTACTATTGCTAGATATTTATGTATTAGCTAGCTACCTTACTTCTGGAACTTCTGCCAATTCCTTGAAATTCTTCTATCCATTTAGGATTGAAGTGGGAAGTTCTTTTAGCCTTCTTTGCTGGCACACAGTGAGCCTCAGCCATATCTAGCTAGAACTACACAGATTGCACTTGCACAACGTCAACTCCCAATTCTCTGAGACTACCACAATATATTGCACGTGCGACTATAAAATAATGACGTCATATGAGTGCACTTTAACCCTGCAAGTCAAAAGTCAAAGTCGGGACATGAGTGGGACAGGAGTCAAAAAATCGGGACTGTCCCGACGAAATCGGGACGGTTGGCAACTATGCATTTTGTTCAACTTTGTTAGCTATTTTTGCTGCCATTCTCTGGTATATTTTGTCCACTAATGTGAAGTATGACCATGCCCGGTGCAAGCCATGTGAAGTGCAATCACACAATTCAGATCAGCACTCTGTCATTAGCTGTTTACTAGACTGTCAATTTATGAACTAGCAATGATTTGCCAGGTCGTCTAACATCACTCACAAGGGCTGGATCACCTCTCTTAGTTGGTTTTCTAGTTACATCGGAGTCTCGCTTCATTGATGTTGACTTAGTGCTTTGATTGGGCCTCACCTGAATCTTTTATGATGTTCTGAACAATTGTCACATGAGTGCCTCCTTACACTCTACAAAATAGCTAGGAAACTAGGCCAAACCCCATTTAAGTGTGAGACCGAGCTTCTGAAATATAATTTATGGTTGCTTCCCACCTTTGAAAAAACCTATTGTTTACAAAACAGCTGGTGCAGCTTATCTCAATGATATAACTTAGACTTCTATTAATTCTGACAATATTTGTCAATTATGTGGTTGTTTAAGTGAACAATCTTAGTGCTTAAAGTTAGCTCATCGGAGATTATCAAATTAACAAAAGTAATCTTTATAAAAAGTGTAGTCATAATTGATTGCAAATTTATTCAAGAAAAAATACACATCGTAATCATAATAGTTCTGATAAGCTAAGAACAAGTATGAAATTAGGATTAAAATATACAACTACTACATTCAGGGGAGCAACAATTACAGTAGCAAAATTCCAAATAATATGTGAAGAAAAAGCCATCATAACACTATTGTTAATGCTCAGAAGTTTGTTCTTCCTGTAGTGTACAACCAAAAAATGACAAAAAGATTTTTACTATAACCGACACTATAATTATCATTAAATTCAAACTATTCTTAAAATATATTTTTCAATTATTGTAATCATAGTGCAATTTGTGTTTCTGTATCAAATTTCTATTTTTCTTTTTAATATTGAAATTGAACCAGTTAATAATTTTCACAATTAAACTATACTTCCGCACAAAGCGGACTAAAAATATTTGTGAAACAAATTTCAAAAGCTGGATATGGTGATTCTTATATTGTATTGTTAGTGTAACTATAATGAACAAATGAAACTTAATTTGTTAGAATAAATTATTGATGATTTTTGCGATGATTACATAATTGTAACTGTAATTGGACTATAAAAGCAGAGTAATTGTTATTCTGATTCAGATAGTTATTACTAATAGATATAATACCACAAAAAAATTGGTATTGGGATTTTATAATAATTGATACAAGAAAATTAAGTGAAATTTTTGCTGCATAACTGCTTTAAATTGAAACACTTCTTAATTGATTGCTATCATATTTTAATACTATAGCCTGAGGTTATGATGTTCTTCAGCAACTAAGAAATTATCAACTTTTATTATATTTTCATTAAAAAAATCATCCCACTTTGACTCTAACTTTATACATGTTTTTGTTGTTTTTGGGCTAAACCGCATTAACCAGGAGTTTTATTCTGGCAAAGCAAATAAAGTGCAGTGTGGTTATAGATAGATGATTGTCCAATCAGATCATTATTTAGTTTTCCACTGCTGTGGTATTGCAAAATAATCAAAAGACTGGGATGTGGTATTAAATGCATGTATTTTACCGTATAAAGGTATTCATAGTAAATTTATTCACCTAATACTTTAGTAGTTAGACACATGTAAGGTAAAAGGTGCATTATGTGAGTGAGAATAAATTTAACCGGATAGAAGACGTATAAAATATTTCGTTCTAATATAAAATGACATCTGCATACACGTTTTACAGTTTATCAGTATGGAAAATTATCTATTTATATGATTAAATCATTGTATACATTATGTTACCACATGAACAATCGTAACGCATCACTTTATATATATTGTTAATATTTTTCTTACACATTTTTCGTCCATATTGACTGCTGGGCATGAATCTTTGCGACGATCCTTACTAGATGCCACCATATTATTATTATTTTTATCCGATGAATTTGGAAACACACTTTTCCCATCAGGATCTTTTAGAAGACCAGCCATCTAGATAATCAAAATAAAATAAAGTTAATTGGAAAAATATCACAATAGTCTTGAGGCAATATGTACAATTAGTTAGTTAATTACTTACTGGAGGAAAAAAAACAAGAATTAGTATTACTGTAGTTCCAACGAATAAACAGAAACTGAACAATACTGCGTACACGTTTACAAGTCTCATGATAGTATAAGTTGAAACAATGATGATCGAAGTGATAATGCTTGTAACATATATAGCAGTAATAATATATTTAGCATCATTTAATCCTTTGATCTCTACTTTTCTGATGGAAATGGCCAGCACAAGTGCTATTATTTGTAGAATTGCTTTGTAACCATACAATACTCCCAATGTAATAAAACGAAGATTTGAATTGCATACATACACGTAGTTTCGAAAAATTTCTCTGTATTTCTAACAGATAACAGAATGTTAATTGCAATATAAGTTTTTTACACACTTCAAAAACTTACTCCTACAGTTTCTTCAAACATTTCTTGACTTGAAACACGATATGAATTTAGTTGGTTATAAGCATGTTCAACGATTATAAAGATAGATAAAATAGTAATGTCTACCACCACAAGTAGTAGAACAAACATAACTAACTTCCAGTCGTTTAAAGGCTAGTAGAAATAAAAACAAAGGTGAAAAACTAATATGATGTAAATTATACAAACAATAATGTACCCTTTTGTTTGAAGTAGGATTGCTGAATATGTAGTAAACTCTGCACATTTTAACCAAAATTGTTCCATAGCACAATGAATAACCTATACTAATTAACCAAGGATCCACCTAAAATTAACATGAATTTTTCATTTATTAAATTAATAATCTAGCAAAATCATTACACTTACGTTGCATAGCCACTGCTCAGTAACATTGTCATTAGACGGAATAATGTGGACAAACATATTTAGATATAGAATCAATGCCCCTAATCCAATTACCAAATTCAAATATGGACTAGTAAGACGAATCAATCTATACAACATAAGCAATGTGAAATTAGATTTGCTTTAAATACTTTATCCTCTCTGTTTTATAAATTTTAAACATAATAGAGAATTAAAGAAATAATTAGCTTTTACTGAGAATAAAATTCAAGATCGTTTGCTTATTGCTTAAGTGTTCCACCACCCAATTAACTACTACTAAACAATTAAGCATCAACAATGTGGTTTAGAATCTGATACCCATAGCTGCCAATTAAATATTCATTTTCTATTTTAAGAAATCGTGACAAGAAATGGAAAACATTATGGGCTAAATAATAAAAAATGCTGCCTCAAAAGTATACATAGACAACTGAAGCAGAATTGTAAATTAGTGTATTATGAATGTATTGTCAATTGTTTGCAAATTCTTATTATCAACACAGTTTTAGAGATTAATTTATTTAATCTTTTCAGGCTGTGAACTTTAATATTTATATACTGAGTGGACAAAATTACTAAACTTGTGATAAGAAAATTGATTTCGTAAATGTTTTACCTCTCATTTCTGTGTATTAAATTCCAAGTAATACATACTATTGACAGACCAATGCCCAATACAGCCAGCAAGGAGAATATCACTGTCACAGCTACATGTACTGCTACTATTCTTTCTGTTACCACTCCATCATAGGGAATGCCCTCTAAAATAAAATATATAGAGTCACAATGGCCAACTATAACTAACTGCATTTATAATATCATTCTCATAGTTGTTTGGCGTTTTTTCCTTTATTTAGTTTTTTGTAGTGCATTATTCTTGCATGGGTTAAAAATATTAGTATTTTCTTTAGTATTAACTAAAATTTATTTATATATATAATTATACACATAAAATCATATAAAATAATCAAACTATTAAATACCTGGCCATATTTCATCTGCATTTTCTAAATATACGACTTTGAAAGCACTAATGTTGTGCCAAAATACCTTCGCAATCAGCTTAGAAATTATTTGATCACCTGTTCAATCAAGAAAACATTTTACAATTACATATTTGGTACACGTTACAAAAATAATTACCTTTGTACACGTACTGCGAAATATCTATTGTGTCAACTCTTCTACTTCCATTCTCATTAAATGACACACTTCCCTGATAACAAAACACATTTTTGTACCTGAATCTCAGTTAATGCATTCATTGCTCGGTATAAAAATATATGGAACTCATTCTTGATATCTAGTATTAATTTTATATTCATTTTATGAATAAATTATAAGTAATGCTATAGTTGACATTTATCTAACAATGCATATGTAACACATTGGCAAAATATAATTCTTTGCACAAGTGAAATACTTAGACAGATTTTATGCATATGTAAATTTGTACACATAAACAACAAAACAGCATTAAAAATAACATTTTTATTATTAGTTATAACTCACTACGATTCCTTCATAATTTGTTTCTAAAAGGTGGTTGAAAAGAATTTCTGCAAGCAAAGAGTTCTTATAGCTGAAGTTTTGCAACCCAAAAGTTGTGTTTGTGTTCATAGGTTGAACAAACGTACGTAATGCTTCTTCTATAGAACTATTCACATGTATGTCTAAATAATTATATACAGTTCTGAGTTATAAAATTGATTATTATTGTATTAATCAAATTACACGTAATTATAATGAACTATAGACAATGGACAAAATGGCAGAAAGAAACATAAGACACTTAAGTCTTCTAATTTTTTTATTCATACATTGACTTAGTACTCATTTGTTCATTTGTTCAAGTATTGGTGAACTAAATGATTACCATAGTATTATGTAGTATTTAGATATGAGAATGTAGCAACTTTGCCAATATTCAACTCAATTACTCTGTTAAAACAAGACGTTTAAAGAACACCTAGTCAGGTGTTTACTCGGAGGCGCCGTCTGGACGCCCAACTTTGAGCCCTTGTAACTTCCACACTAATACATTTTTATACCAAATGAGCATGTATAATTGATAGCTTATACCTACTAGTTTCTTCATTTAAAATATATTTTAGTAATGACTAACTATGGAGACAATATTAAGCTTTAAACTGGGGTGTCCAGGAAGTGCCTCCTATTCAGCACCAAACTAAGTTCTCAAAACTCCTCTTTTTTAACAGTGTACCTGTAAGTGTCTTGTTAAGTGCAAAGGCTAGTATCCATATTGCATCATAGCATAGAGACGAAATAAATAATTTTGAAACATTTAGTTGAGAAGCTTGAATGTAGGAATTGTAGAGTTCGTCAACCTGTGCTGCTGTCTATCGAAAAAACAACAACAAACACTTGAGTTACATATTTTTTAACTTTCTTTCTACAAATACTGACAGATCAATGCTAAAAAAAACAATTTTGTTTCCATAAAAAAAACCTTCATATGACTACAATATTGTACAGATGTAGTTTCCTGAATTTATTACATGAATCATATGGCTGTAGTTAAAAATAATGTGGGGAAAATATAGAATATTCTGTAGTCAGCAATGCTATCTAGGAAAATTCATATTTTCTGAACCTTTCCAGCACAGGATAGGGCTAAATATTTTAAACATAGGATATTTAATATTATCCTGACTGGACACTATTCATACTATACAGTTATGAAACTGGTCAGTTGTATTCTATCTAGTTACTCAACTGATCTAACTGTTCCAAAAACATTTCCCTGTACAAACGATGTTGTAAAAAGGAAAATATTGAAAGCTGTTATAACATAACTATTTTTCTTTCTATTAGAAACCAATGACTCGGCAGTATTTAGATTGTCTAAGTTTCATGTTAAAAAGTATACAAATGTTGCTACTGAGGTCAAAGTGTATCTGTGTATTTTGTTTGGAGTCAATCCTTTTTAATGAAATGAAAAACATACAGAGAAGACTGCTGTACTAAAATTTCTTTTGGTCTCTAATAAGCCAAGCCTGGTAGAGAGGCTGCTTATATATAGGTGATGCATCTTAACTAGCATATTATTAGAAGCTGAAACTAGTTGTCACATACAAGTTATTATTATAATTGGATCTGTAATAAGACTATAAAGATCAGTCCTCTTAGAGTAGCATGGGAAGTATTGGGGTGGCCCCTTTGAGAGTTATAATTGAATGGGCCATTGGCCCCCTGCCCCCCTAGCTATATTTTCATGATGTGTGGCCTAGAACTTTGAGAACTAAGGTCACTACTTTTAAATGACACCCATGAATGTAATGATACAAGTACACGAAGGTCAAATTTGAGTTGGAGTGACAAGTACTTCTGAAATTGTGAGGGAGAAGAATAGTCATGTTAGCTAATCTGTAAAGTTTGTAGTTTTCATCAAAATAAAGCAAATTGGAATAATCAACACTCATTTTAACCATTGCTCTATTTTTTTGTATATAATTATTATTATTTTTTATGTACAACATGACCTAATACCTGTTGCCACATAGGAAAAGTAGTACTGGAGAGATCTATGAAGTGGCATGATCGTATAATAGTCCAGTGGGAAATTGTACTTTTGATGCAATATTGTGACAGAGTGGACCAAAGCATGAAACTTAGCACAGTGTTTGTTGAAGGTATGTACAGCAATATTAGAAGGGGTGCCATCCAGCCTTTACAAAAATATGTTTTACAAGAAACTTTGGTCAATATAATTGGCGATACCCGCGTTTTTTTTTTGCGTGCCCAATACAATTATTATAGCGAAAAGGAAAAAAATGGCGATATTACAGGCAGCTAGACTATTTAATAGAACTAGCTACCCTGATAGCTAGCCAGGTGTAGCAAGTTTCAGATAATTTACGGTGTCTACCTGTGGAGCCTTCAAGTGGTTACTGAACTGAATGAGGGTGACTGAACAAGGAACTTTGTATAAACAGATGATACAGAACATGAGATCATTGTGTGGTGGGGCACAGCCCCTGGGAATGTTAGTTGGTGTTGGACAATTTCTGTGACATGTGAGTTGTACTTGGGAGGAGTGAAGGTATAGTCATAATTGAATTAGTGGTGCCTCCAGAATGACTGCCACTAATTCAATTATGACTACACCTTCACACCTCCCTCACAATTTCTGTGATATGTGAGTTGTACTTGGGAGGTGTGAAGGTGTAGTCATAATTGAATTAGTGGCAGTTATTCTGGAGGGCCACTAATTCAATCATGACTACACCTTGACACCTCCCAAGTACAACTCACATGTCACAGAAATTGTCCAACACCAACTAACATTCCCAGGGGCTGTGTCCCACCACACATTGATCTCATGTTCTGTAGTTTGTACAAAGTTCCTTGTTCAGTCACCCTCATTCAGTTCAGTAACCACTAGAAGGCTCCACAAGCCGAAATATTATGGTTTTATTCTACTGAAATAAATTCTCTGAAACTTACTACACCTGGCTAGCTATCAGGGTAGATAGTTCTATTAAATAGTCTAGATGCCTGTAATATCAGGTGACTCCTAATCATTAACATTAAAGTATTAAACCACAATACATTATATTAAACAATTTATATTGAGCTCTTTTACATAATTAACTGTTAATCAAAATTTCACACTTTCAAAAATTTGTTTTAATTAAACAATTTTTTTTGGCACCCCTTCTGATACTGTTATATATGCCAAACCGAACCTGCATACCAAGTTTCATGCTTTGGTCCACTCTGTCACAATAATATTTCTTATCTGCTGGACTATAAATGTTATACTTGAGTGAGGGAACAATAGTAGCCAAGTCAATTTTCAGTTTGACCCTAAAAATATTGCTGTAAAAGGTTTTTGACAGATTGTGGTCTTGTTTCACATTATGTTCAACATAATCAGATACAAACATAAAGAAGAAAACTTTTTTACCAAAGTAAACAACTACAAGAAGACCTGATGATGAAAGTGTTTACGTTTCCTTTAAGGACTCCCCACAAAAAGATCTGATAATAACAATACTTCAAAATCATTTCACTCCATTTGAGAAAACAATGTCTAGGTATCAACATGTTTTGGATAAGCATTCATTCTTGCTAAAGAAAACTTAAGTCTTTCACAGTAGCTTACCTGAATGAACTATTTTGGTATGAACTGTTGTGTAACTGGATAGTTCACTATATAACTGCCCAACTTGTCACATAACCATGTATCATCACACAAATGTATAATGCATATAAACTTAAAACACCTTAAGTACTGTCTCACCAGCTTAACTATTTATAAGTAAAAAAAAATACAAATAAACCATTTCTTAATCTTATAAAAGTACATATGTGACATACGTATTGGCTATCTCCAACTGATGAAAAGTTTACTGGCTCAAGTCCCGCACTCAAAATAGACAATGTATAAGGGATTAGGGACTTCCTCTGTTCTGAATTACACTTATATATTCGCTGAAGTTCCTCTTGGTCTTGTTTATTTCCCTCCCACCAGTTGTTTGGGTACCATCCATTGATGAGGAATAAATTTCGAGGATACTTAAAATTTTCCTTAACATTGTATGCCTGTAATATCAAAGATATAAGTTACCATCTCCAAATTTAAATCATTGAGTATGCTCAAGTTCAGTATATAAGAATTTGATTAGTATATAAGTCTAGAATTACTGAGATTCCAACTAGTGTTGCTGGAATTTTAGATTATTTATAACATTTCAATAATTTACCTTGCATAATATTTGTCTTGCAAATGGGGCATACATACTCAGCACATATATTCTATTATCTGGATCCTGTAAAGCACACGATTTAGTATCAATACAATTTGTCAATAAATGTACATGTTAGTATAGGAGTACCACGGAAAAGGGATCCACATCTGGCTCATATCTAATTTCAGTGAAGTTTATTTGTGCTGTTGTTAGAAGTCTCTTCAGTTCATTCATAGTCTATTGAAACTAATATAAATAATTAATTTTAATTTTATTACAACAACTCACCCTAGTAAAGAGGAATTCATCTTCAACTACTATTGACACTTTCCGCCATTTTGACTTGTGTATAATACCAAAGTAACCATAGGCTAGGCTAATATCTGCAGGGAATACTTGGAAATGCTTGCGAAATCTTCTTCTATTACTTAGTTCTGTAGATGCAGAACTGCACGATACCTGAATCAAATTTATATGTATTATGTGCAGCCTAATAGTGAAATGGTTTCCCAACAAATAAAACATAATGCAATAATAATTTGTCTTTACTAAAATTGATGAATTTAGCTGCTTCACACACACCAAATTATCACATAATATGTGCATTTCAAAAATCATACTAAAAACTAAAATTTTTATGTCCAATAAAATGTTAACTCATTGATATGCTGATTCTAGCTACCCGCTACTAAGTTAATTGTAGCTAGAATTACTCTACTTAGACAATTTAAAGTGATTTTCTATAATATTATTGTTGTGACCAAGGGTAGCACATGCATACATGACGTACATTCACAAGGATCATACAAACTGTAAAAATCATTGTTGGAAATTACACAGAAGAAACTAAAATATGACTAGCTGTACCCTCATTAGATGGCAGTCTTAATCAATCCAGTGAATGTGATGAAACTGAATAAAAATTAATAAATTCAGACTTAACTACAATCTCCTCAACCTTCACAAAGACACTGTTTTAAATTATTCCAAGATTTACAGTATTTGTTTTGCATCAAGGCATTTATACTTGAATTAGACCTCTAAGATTCTAAAGGTATCATATTATCATTGATATTCTGCTGGTAAGGAGAATCGATTATGTTACAGTGAAACTAGAGCACTTGGTAATTCAATACTTTTAGCTGAGTAGCATTAAAATTAGATATATAAATTCACAAAACATTTCAGCTAAACTCCACCTGGACTCCATTCCTATAAAAACTTTAGCATCAATTGACCCATGGCTAAGTGCATTTTTCTCGTTGACACTTTTGTTTATTTTATTTTAAACACAACTTAAGTAGGCTTACGAGCCGAAATGTTTTGTGAATTTATAAATCTAATTTTAATGCTACTAAGCTAAAAATATTGATTTACCAGAAATGAAGTTGCAATCAAAATATTTACAACAAGCTAAAACTTAAGTTTTGTAGTGAATGCTCAAGGTAATGTCTAACAATTGCATTCAAAATAGGGTAGGTCTTAGATTATGTGACGTTGGTAACAGCTTGGCATGTTAGAGTCTCTCTCTCTCAATAATATTTTTGTTTTCAGAAAAAAACATTTTGATATTGATCAAAATAAGCGATACTCAAGAAGGAAATACAAATAAGCCATGTTAGTGTACTTTCTATTTCAGTAATGCTATTTTGTGTGATGGACATCTCTCTCTCTCTAAGTACAATGGGACTAACCTGCATTAGATTATAATAGTGAGATACTTCTGCTGTTGGCTCAGTGGCCACAGAACATCCTCCACCTACAACAGCCATCTTTGTCGGAGGATACAATAGTCCAGTATGGAGGGCATCAAGTGCAGTAGTATGTTCACACTATAACAACATGTGACACAATGCAATAACATGACAATAACAGGAAGTGGTACATTGGTGGTTGTAAAGAGAAGACAATTACTGTAGTAAACATGTGTACAATTACTTATTGAACATTATGGCCATGATGATGCTAATATGGAAAACATTATAGACTTAATACTATTAAATAAGCGGTTATCCAATTTAGCCTTTATTATGTAATTGGTTATCATTTGCAACAAGTTCACTTAATGTACAGAGCATTTAACAATAATTCAATAATATGACAATGACAATATTATGGCTTTATATAGTCATACTTCATAAAACTGAGCTCTTTAGATGTATTATCTCTCATTCACAGGTCATTTTTTTTAAATAAAATAAAATTGTGACCACCAGGAATTCGAACCCAGGACCACTTGCTTAACACACATATGTTCTGCCACTTGAGCTATGACAACCAGATAGCAAACATATGCTTCAATTCTTTATTTATACTGTTAAAGGGTACTGCTATGCTACGGTCTCACTCTCAACAGACCAACATACGTTTTCAAAAATTATTTTTATCCGTGGGATTTTTTCACTTCGGTAATTTTTCACAAAAAAAAATGTAAAAGAGAGAGAATACATCTAACGAGTATAGGAAGGCTGAGAAAGAAATTGTGAACTGTGCTCTTTTATTCAGTTGATTAAATTCATTATCAGAAAAATAGGATTATGAGCCTATTTTACTAACACTTTCTTAAATGAAAGATCTCCCTAATAAATGAGAGTAAAACTGAATGGTAAGCAGTGGATATAAAAGCAAATTGCTACTGAATAAGCAAGTCAGACATATTTTGTAATTATCCTAATAGTTTATTCACATTTTATGTTATAAATAGAGAAAGTCTTCTTTCACACAATGATAACAACATAATATGAACACTAAGTACCTTTTCATCATCTGGACAAGTCCATTGGCTAGCTCTACATGTTATTAACAAGTGGTCTGGTAGCTAATTGGAAAGTCCACATGTGAAAATTATCTAATAACCAGCACTAATGTGTTAACCACTGTATTGACCATAGACTTGCCTAGCATCATCACCCATGCCCAAACATCATAGCCTTAATAATATTTATATTTATTTTGTGTGGCATTCTAATTATCTTTCTTTCTTTCTTGATCTTTATTTTTTTCTGTGCTTCCTTACTCACCTGGGAATCCAATAAAGTGTAATGCAGAGAGTATCCAGGTAGCAAGTCCGGTCTGGCATTAATTTGGTCCAAGGCTACTTGAATTGCTGGTACGACACCACTACTGGTGAAAGAACCGCCAAAAGACATAATCAATAGTATGAAAAGAGGACAAATTTTGTTGATGGTTGAGTCAGGTTTGCATTGAGTGTCGTTCAGACGAGTCGGCGGATAAACTTGCTTGTACGGAGCTACATCGTAAATACTAGCAAAGTTTTCGGGTCTCTCTTGACAATATACAGACAACAGGGCGGCTAACAAGTACAACACACAGGGTGCCATAACAACGCAGTACCAAGTTTTCACTATTAGCAAAAATGGAAGCAGGACCAGACTAACGCACACCGAGAATAAGTCATTACGTAATGCGCGCATGATTTTTCCTTATAAAGAAATCGCAGGGCTCTCATAATAATAATTCATACTTGGTTTCTAAAGTGTGAGAATGTGATATGGTCATTTTCTATACATTATTCTATATAATTGTAAAATAATATAAAATCACATTACTATAATAATAATTATGATCAACAATAGCACTCCTACTATTGTATTTATGCTCAGATGCAAGATGGAGGAATATCTGAAGTTAATCATACATTCATGAATAATAAACCAAACATTTTTAAATTCAATTACTTATGTCTATGGTATATTTTTACTTTGAATACCAAATCGATCTATATTTATTGACTTAACAATTAACCATAGGATGATAGGTTGCTAATGTGTTAGCATAATGATTTGTTTTCTTGGAATTGTTGGGGGTATAAACACAAGCAAGTATGTGGTGAAAGCTCATCTGTTCATCTATTACTTTCTAGCGTATATGTGCACCCTGCCAACTGCAGAGGAATCCCTTTCACACCCAAAGTTATTGATGTAACTAATTATAGTAGATAACTAAAATTGTTTATAATAATGGGGAAGAAAGTGGTTACTTTAGTTGTTAAGATAATTATTTTGTCCCAACACTATACATTAATTATTATAATCGTAATACATTATATACAAGTCTAAGTGAAATATAACAAACAATATATGACATTTGTTTTCTTAACAGGAAAGTATAATCTGTGATTATACAGAAAGTAATTATTGTAAAAGCTTTCTTTGTTGATCTTCTTATTATTTCCACACAGTTGTTGAAGTAATCTTTAAATCAACTGAAGTAGCAATTGATCAGTTTGAATAAATTAATCAAATTGAAGTCTAGAGTTCCATTAATGGAGTGCCTCTGTGTGTGTGTGTGTGTGTGTGTGTATCAGTTAACTAGTGCGATTGATTACTGTCCCGTGTCTAGTGGTCATTGGTGAGGTTCATGTCACAAGAAATAAATAATTCTCTGTGTCAGTTTATATTATATGGATGAAGTAACTGTTCACCAAGAAAGCTAAAAAAAAACAACTACATTTTCATTCACAGATAAAAAGTGACAAATCAATATTTATTATTACCACATAGCAACTCTTCACAATGTTATGCACAATGTTAATCACAGTGTTATTTTTAGGTACCTGACCCAAATAGCTGAGCTGTAGCAAGCTCATTACCCTAGTAGCTCATAAGTTTTTGTGGTATTTACAGCTACGTTCCTCTGGTGAAGACTATCAAACCAGGCTAGAGAAACTACTAAATTATTTGTTGGGAGTATTGGGAGCACCTACAGCCAACTTTAAACCGTACAAACTACAGCACTGAAGTCATCTAACATGAATAACCCACTTTTACACTGTCAGAGTGATATGGTAAAGAAATTTCACTCTCCAGGCTTTATTGCACTTCCTATGGCTCATGGAAATATATTAGCCTAGCATGAACTATTTCAAGCACACACACATACACACAGAGGACAGTATCAGATCAATTGCAAGTACACACACACACGCACACACACACACACACATACACACACACACACACACAGGAAAGTATGGGACCAATTAGTTTAACTGGATAAAGTCAAAACATGACAAAAAAAATGTTGGGCCCACTAGTATCACTGTAAACCAAAAGGTGTGTAAGTCAAAACAAATTAATTGTGAATCACTTGCAACAAGAGTCACACAAAAATATGGTGTGATATAGGAATGTGTGCCATTGCATTATTGTGGTATGAAGCACACACCAAAATCAATGTGAAGTGAAGTACATACCAATACCAGGGTGAGTTTACATCCTAAACAGTGTGAACTCATACTTTCATTAATACTGGAAGTTGGGAAGCGGCTAAGGAGAGGAATCGTTGTCGCGAATAATTGCTGGGCAGGAAACATTGCTGCGAACCCTACATAACCTTTGACCTTGTATAAATTTTTTTTTTTTGGTGGAATGGCTTGGTGTTGCTTGTCTAAAACATGAAAGCACAAGACTAAGAGAAAGCAATTATTTCTCTGAAATTTCTTTGCAAGATTTTCTGCAGCAAGCTTTTTGAGCTAACTTTATCTCATTTTTAGCTAGTAGTGTATGTACACCTGTGTAAATGAATATATATGGGGCTCAGGATCAGGATCTCATTTAGCAATAGCTACACGAGATCATTATAACTCAGTGAAATTGAATCTAAATGTCCTCTTTCATCGTGTTATTCTGATCTTGATAAGCTAGCTAAGCACACTGTTCATTCTTGGGAGTCATTTCACCATGTCCAGTACTATATTTAGGCTACCATATAGCTGGCTATGGCTGACATCTGTCTATTAGATATTTAGCTTAATATATAAATTATTATGAATTAAAAAGTGGTCTTCAGTTACTCTACTTTGTAAAATGTGGTCATCTGAACCTTTTTTCCCCAGCGAAATTATAAAATATTGCTATTTTTTCTTGTTTTTAATATTGGCTAATTAATAACTATAGCTAGCAGCTAGATTTCTGCTGGAAAGAAATGCATTGTAATTCAGCTGCTACTCACAGGGTTAAATCCTGTCAATAGGTTAAAGTTTCAGAGCATAGTGGTGTTTAAAATGTCCGAGAGGTCCATGTCTAAGTATTTTTTTGGCCAAAAATACTAAAAAGAAACTGACAAGTTAGTTACCATACTGATGTTCAATATTATTGATTTTGGACATACTAATTTAGTTTCTAGAAAATAAAGATGCCCTTCACCATGCAAAAAGTAGAGAATACTGATGTGTATTGAGGAGTGTATAGCACTAGAATAATTGAGTTATACTCACATGTGTATTTCAGTGGTATACACATATGTAAATGATATGTATTCTAAAGTAATCCTTTTATTATACTAACAATATGTATTCATGTAGTATACTCATACTTACCACATGTGTATATCACTGAAATAACATTGTTATATTCAAGCATGTATACTTGACTTATAGCACGGAAATACATCATGCGTATTACAAAGTTATAGCATTGTTATAATCAGGTGTGTATACTTGAATTATAGCACGCAAATACATCATGCGTATTACAAAGTTATAGCATTGTTATAATCAGGTGTGTATACTTGAATTATAGCACGCAAATACATCATGTGTATTACAAAGTTATAGCATTGTTATACTTGAGTGTTGATACTTCTAGTATACACGTATACACACTCGTGTATTACTCAGTAATCCTCCTGTTTTAACAGTACATTTATTCTAGTGGTATACACCACACAAAAATGTGCATATATCAGTAGTATAACACTATGCCTTAAATATTTGACACACAAAGCATCAAATTTTAGTGGGTCTATCTGTATTCTTCATTCGTTCACTCGTTCCTCTTATTTATGTATTTATTTAAATATTTATTTATTTATTTATTTATTTATGCTTGTATTTATTTTATTTTATTTATTTATTCATTTAATTGTTTTATTTATTCATTTAAATATTTTTATTTATTTTTATTCATTTGATTTCTATGCTCATGTATTTTAACTTATTTTTATTTATTTTATTCAATAAATAAATACTAAGGATTAGGTGGTGATCGTTCCCATGATAGAGGCACAGTTTCCTCGCTGCACAGCCACTTAGAGATGCTGGAAAGGATAGTCTCTAGCCCATGGGTCTCCTGTCTGCACCACTATGCCGATGTCCCACATCCTTCAACAAGCCATAGACGTTTGACTCACAGCACCCACGGTCTCAATTACTTATTCAATTACTAATTAGTTATTTATCTTTCATAAAATTATTTTTATTTCATTTTATTCATTCTTTATTTCTTAATTTATATTTTAGCAAATAGCTAAATAAATTATACAAATAAACTAATCATAAAATATAATAATAGTAGTAACTTATTCATCATATTTATTCATTAATTAGATAAAATAGTAAATATAAATTAATATAAACTAATTAAAAAAATAAATAAATAAATGAATAAATAAATAAAATAATAGTAGTTGTAGCTAATAGTAATAGCTAATATAATAATAATAATAATAATAATAATAATAATCTGTGACCATTGGAGAGAGGCGAGATAATAATAAATAATAATAATAATAATAAATAAATAAATTGAGTGTATTTCATTCCAACAACCTTTTCGTAAGTTGAAAGACACTTTACCTAACAAAGGTTAAGTGGTTAGGCATCGTCACGAACAATACCGCCTTTTACAACCGTAGCCCTTTAGCCAGAGTTCTCCTTTACCAAACGCAAACGAGCGTTCGGTAAAGGGTCTGGTCTGGCTAGCATTAAAGCTCACGTTTAATCTGCAAGAAATGTTATTGTTCCTTACTCTGAGTGTCCATTCGACCTCTTCCACTTAGTTGGCACTGAACTTCCCGATGTATAGGAAGCTCGATAAGGCGAAGCACAAGACTGGGCTATTGTTTGTGGAGTCTTTCAGGATGCATTGTCAGAGTGTTTTTTTTGGACCCAATATGCTCATCTTCTATGTTCTGACCATGCTGAATTGCTGTGTGAGCAGGGTGCAAACAGTTGCGTTTATTTGCAAACAGTGCTGCTGTACAGCTGGAGAGTAACATTTCTTAAACCAAAGGACTGGAAGGTAATTTTTATGTGTTAGTATCCTAAATATAATCTCGTGAGCTGTAGTAGTCTGGCATAGCCAGACCCACATAGCACGCAAAGTGCGCGGAGGGTCTGGGGACATGGCCATACCAAATTTGTTCTGGAGGAATGAGGAAGTAGTGAGTGTCCCACCTCCTTTATATCTGAATTTCTACCACAAATTAGCTATGATTGCTAAACCTAGCTTTGGAAAAGGTGGCTGATATGCACAGGAATTTCTATTCCGGTAATTTGCTAACGGTAATTGACCGCCGTAATATATGTGCGGCAGAACAAATTTGGTATGGCCATATCCCCAGACCCATTCCCAGCATAGCGGTTCGGTACAGGGTCTGGCTACGCCGGACTACATGAGCTGGTGATGTATGTTTTGGATATGAGACATAGCCACATCCTAATTCCATAGTTGTGGTGTGCAATAATTAGATTCTCATTACTATGCTAAGAAAATAAGGCGACTTGTAGATAGTTCTCGTTCCCATAGAACACTACAAGAAAAGAACCTTTGCTCATAATATTCTCCCCTTCTCCCTTCCCACCACCTCTTCCTTTCCTTCACCTTACCCTTCCTGAAGTCAGAGTGAAGAAGTTTTATTAGTGTTTGAACTGTGGTCTGTAGGACTTCTGTCAATGGTGTAATGTCTGCATGCGAGTATGTTCTATACTACCTAGTTTTAATCAGCTTTTTTTTTTTAAGTACAAGAATGAAAAATGTTACTGAACGACATATCTGCTATGAAATATACTTGATATAATATCAATCATGATCAAATGTTATACTAAATCAAGTCTAAGTTGACACAGTTTGTTAGTTGTTGTTTTTTTGTTTTGTTTTTTGTTTTTGGTCGGTTTTTTATCTGTGGATAATGTATGTGACATATCAGGTTTTAAGTTTTGGCTAAGAAGTTTTGGATGATCATTTGGATGAGCAAAAGAAAGCCACATTGTTATGGAGAAGTCTGTTCTATATCTAAATCTATATGTGTGTATTTAGATGATCATTTATGCGAATGGCAACATTCTTATTGTCCCTGTGTTCCATCCAACACGTATTCTGAAGTTATGATACTCACTGGCCAGCCTCTCCTCAGTTCCCCTAGTGGTCATTCTCATTTGACTTGTGATTGGGCTGAAGCACTTTTATTGGAATGTTGAGTTTCCCTGAAGGACTATTTCAGATGTCCATATTGAGTAGAAGAGGTTTATCCATGGTTAGGTACATTTTACTGGCCTTTGATGTTGTTTTTGTTAGTTTGTTGTTGTTTGTTGTTTTGTTTTCTGGGTGGGGGGAAGGAGGGGGTTATTTATTCTTCTGTTTGTTGTTGGTTGTTTTTTGTTGTTTTTTGTTTTGTTTGTTTTTTGTTTTGTATTTTGGAGGAATAAAGTAAAGTACATTGAGAAATAATGGTATCCACATATATTTGACTTAGACAAGATATGTAATTAACCCTCAGCCTGCGTGTGCGAGAGGGATATTGTAGCCGTCCTGTCTGTCGATCTGTCTGTCTGTCATTTTGGAGATTACTGACAATTAAATGTTGTTTTGAGTTACTTGAACAACTATTTAGACCTTTTATTATGCTAGTTTTAGTTAATTTCAGGCACTAGCTTTTTTGGTGATTGCCCCTTTCGTCACATTGTAATCATGTGAGCTAATGATTCTTGCAGTATATGATAGTTTTGCTTCACGATATCAAGTTAGCATAACGTTTGAATTGAATGGGACTTTTCCCTAGATGTTTCCCTTGAGTACCTTAAGTGTTTCCTCATCACATGATGCATATTGAACATTCCAGCATGGCCGGGAATTGTACAGAACTACATTCATGCACGTTGAAGCATTCCGTATGGAGCGTTCAAGGGAGAATATTGAAAGCTCGCATGATGCGAAAATAGTCAGTGGTCTAATGACAATAAATATATGTATGTATATGTAGGTTACATAATTGCGTGGATGTCGATACTGGATTTACACAACTGAAGGCCAGAGGCCCGAAGATAGTGTAAGTCACTTACTGACCAAACGCAGAGTGGTACAACATCATGACTCTAGGCTATAGGAAAAGCATAAAACTAATCGTGATTGGACAATTCACTTGTTCACTTCGTAGCAGGTGAGTATGAAATATAGCATTGTGAATTAAGCAATCTGATTGGATAGTTAGAATGTACCATTAATACAAATACATCCATACAGAGAGAGAGAGGGAGGTAAACTTGCTCAAGCTTCACACACACACACACCCCACCCAGAAATAATCTCTAGATATAACCCTGGTAAGTGTGCAAGCATCATAATTTTATTAAACTGACATTCTTAATAGAGAGCAGCTATATATAGTAACGTGTGTGGTACACCGAGATAGGCATTGGAGGAACAAGAAATGTTACTTGTTGGCATATGTACCGTACCAAGGGGTGGGGAGATGGTTAGGTTATGTACCAGAAGTGATAATTACTAGTGATATACTATAGATTTAAATATTTTTCGTAGAAAGTATAAATGTGGGGGGGGAGGGCTTGAATATTTTTTTACCCAAATAGATTGTTATTTATTTTTACTTGTGTTTAATATTAAGGAATGGTAGAAGGTCTTGATGTCTGTGAAGAAGCTTATTGTATTAATAATCAACAGTTGCAGTTTTTCCAGTCGACTTCTAGAAGAAGACAATTCTTGTTGAAGCAGATGTTGGTAAGTGGGTGAGACATTTAATGTATGTGTGTTAGTACTCTTATGTTTTCCGATGTACTGTGTGTGTGTGTGTGTGTGTGTGTGTTGTGTACAACAGAACTCTTGTAATTGGGACCAAGCAGGGTTCACTAGTGGGGGGAGAGGTGGGGGGAGGGGAGGAATAGTTTTTCCCAACTTTGTAGTGTGCTATTGCGGCAATTTTATAGCAATTAATAATTGTTTTGCTACTGCCCAAGTTCCACCCCTCCCCCCTCCTCTTCCCATAATTAATCCCTGCGGCAACATCATATTAATCTTATTATAAAGTTGTGCCAGCTGTAGCCATTCTTTTGCTTGTACTGCAGATTGGAGGAGTGGAATTATCACCAAGATGGTTGGCTATGTGTGGGAGGGGTGTAATCATTGTTGTGTGGGTGTGGTCATTGACATGGTCAAATTATAGGTGTGGTCTGTGTGGGTGTACTACTGTGGTAGGTGCGGTCATGGGGGGGGAGGGGGAGTGTGGCAATGTTTTAGATTATTGCCTAGTAGAATTGTAGGTGTGGTCATTGCTAAGGTCATTAATGATTGTTGTCATGTGTGGGAGTATTGCCATGGTGGGCATGGTCATATGCAGGTGTTTTGCTATGGTGGGTGTGGCAATGTGTTGGAGTGTTGCCAAATGAAATTTTAGGTAGGCAAAGTCAACATTTTAAAGGCAGGGCTTCATACAGAGGGGGGTGGCCCTGGAATTCCCCCCTCCCCCCCCCCAAGAAATCTGAATTTTTAATTATAATTATAAATGGTAACTCGGAGCAAAATTCTTTTTTATTATTAAAAAATGTAAACCAAAGCACAATTTGAAAATCTCTAGAACTTCATCCAAGTTTACAGCCGAAAGTTCAGGGCCTCAATGGCAATTCTTACGAGCTGACGAAGGTTTTAGTCAGTGATACTGCTGCGTATACGGGTCTTAAGCTTCATGTGTAGCTGGAAGATCTTTCAACTGATGCTGTTCCAAGGAAGGACGAGGGAGGAGGCAGGAGCCTAAACCCCTTACAATTGGCTAAAAATCCATGTCTACTGCATTGTAGAACATGTTATCACTTGTGGTGGCTTTAAAATATTCCGTGAAGTTCTCACTTATGTAATTTTATTATTTTATTTTTGAAGTAGCTTCAGCTGGTAATTCCTCTGTGTAATGGAATAGTTATGATAGTCTTTGTAGCCACATGACTGGTCCACCCAATGATAGTGAATGTTCATTACTCCTGCGAAACACTCTGAAGTCTAACCCTCCAAACCCCCTCCCCCTCTCCTACCAACACACACACACACAACACACGGACACTACACACACAACACACGGACACTACACACACACACACACACATGCACACGCATACACACACACACACACACATGCATACACACATACACACGCATACACACACGCATACACATACGCATGCACACATGCATATACACACATACACATACACACATGTAATACTCAAGTGGACACTACACAGACTCACACACATGCACACTTCTATGAGCTGCAGACTATAAAAGTTAATCAATTATGTCATTTGTACACTCATCTCATTCGTTTATTTTATTTTTATGTCACCCACGCCTAATTACTTGCTGAGTCATGCTCAATAAGGGGTCACGTGAGGGTTGTGTTGTTAGAGTTGATTTGAATGATAAATTGAATGAACTGTCTAATAAGTCCTCCTAACTAACCTCAGTCGTACCGTTTACTACTTGGCACTCCATTATACGCCTACTTGGCGGCACCCTGAGAGGTGGTCCTCGTCCTACCGCTTTGACTTTTATTTTCCCTCCAGTGATGTGTACTGCACCAACTCCTTCCTATTTATGTTATTGAAACTACTGTGGTGTGGGTGGGTGGGGTTCTTTGCCACTAGCTGTCCGCTGTCAACTCCCTTTGCTGTGTGACGCGGGCTGCACTGTGCTTTTATTGGAGCTGCCCAACCCATGGCCAACACATTCTCTACTACACATGCTCCCTACCCCATGGCCTGTTAACCCTTTACCTTTGCTACTGCACTTCCAGTGCATTTTTGTTGCAGAGAAAAACCTCACCAATTTGAGTTTCTGATCCAGACTTCTTCACCCACTACCCATATTCAATGTTATTGGACATCTACAGCAGAACATTTCATTGTAGCTGCAGAATTTTTTTGTTGTTTTTGTTGTTGTCTACTTTAAACACTATAGTGAGGAGGTTTTTGTGGGTGGAGAAAGGGGGTTGGGGGGAATGTTATTTTTGGGGGGGGTGTGGACACCTCTGTTTGGGGGAGGAAGAACTCAGTTTAGTGTGAGGGTGGAGTCCTAGTGTCCCTTTCTCCTCAGTATCAAGTACTGCATTGTTGTACTCACTTCTTCAGGCTCTTTTTGTGTGTATAGTAAGTCTCTCTATTTCTGATGGCTCCTATTTGAGTGTGTATTTTCATAAAAATGATGATAAAATATTTTATTAACACATTCAATGGCTGTGTACTGCCACATAACAGCTGTTTTTACAATGGCTGTAAATAGCAGTGTTGTGTGTGTAGGTAGTAAATATCAGTTACATCTTTTTTCTTTTTTAGCAACTTGAAAATGGCTCTTTGGAATCGTTGGCTGCAGGAGCTAACAGTACCATTAGTTCTGTGGGATAGTGTCCTGTCAAGTTCATAGCTACTGTTATCAATACTGAATTGTTTCATTGTGTTCATTTTATGATATATATATAATAATATGTTAATAAATTATTTGTTATTAAAATTTAAGACGTATATGCCATTTTACATGCGTTCCGCTATAATAGGAATTTCTTCTGCCTCACATAAATAGGTGAATGATGAAAATAGCACTAAAATTATCAGACTTATACAGTCACAAGTACAGTATCATCTTGTCTGTTGAGATCTGATGGGATGCTGGTTCCATGGAACATAGGGCAAGTGCTGAGACATTTATTTGCCTAGTGAAGTACATGCTACAGTGAAAAGCTGGTCAGAGTGAAAACTCAAGTGCAGAAGTGGGTCATCAATAGTTGTTGAGAGACCCACCATCTTAATTCAACCAGTAAATCGTCATTAAACTGTCAGGTGCAGTTATAGTTATGCAGTGCAATGCAGTATCTTCTCCTAAATCTTGTGGCTGGTATGCAGCAGCAGTCTTGGAGTGGGCATGGGACAAATAGCCAGACTTTGAATTTCATGTTTCTGTTATAAGTATAACAACAAGTGTTACTAATAGCTATAGCTGTAAGATAAGAACTCCTTTAAAATAAATAACAGTCCTTAGTGATATATTTCAGATGCACACATGTAGCTGTGCAAGTGCTTTACTCCAAGTATTTTCCTACCTACACAGATCAAACTGCTGACTACTCAAATGCCAGATAATCAAATAGTGTAGAGCTGAATAGGATATACAACCCTATGTTAGGTACCCATGAGATGATAGCATCAGTAGCTACTACTATAGGTAAGGTTTATGATACCCTACACAGAAATAACACCTTGCATTAATAGGGAATTGAGCATTATCATAAGTAAGCAGGAAAAAGTCAAGTGCATGTTTTAGCTTACATATTATAGCACCACATGTAAAAGCAACACACCCACACATTTATGCCACTAATAACACCTGCTGCTATTATTTACGGTAATCCATATCAAGGCAAGTCTACTAGCTATATCTGTAATATCTGTATAATTTCTCTATGCAGGTTACCCAACTATAAATATTAATTTTATAGTGGCACAATCATCTATGAATTTGTAAGATATAATTTTATTCACTTGATGTTGCCAATTTCTTAACTGGAGACTGTAAATCTACTAAGTTATGTATTAAAATCACTGGCAACAAATAATAGTGATACTTTTTTCCTTTAGGATTGGAGAACGGAGCTAGTGCAAGAGAGTTAGCTAGTATAGCTAGCACAATACGCTAAGATTCAGTGATTGAGTTTTAGACAGTTAGTTGACAATTATTAATTCACTAGCTAGAGAAATTCATGTTATTTTTAAACGCTAGCTAATAATATACATACCCGAATAAGTTCCGTTCGTTGTTAGTTTTACTTCCCTCGTAACTATAGCAACTTTATAGGCACCGCCCAGTTAGATTAGGTAAACTCAGCGATCGTCATATGTGCTGATCTATTGCGCGCGCTCTTTGTGGACGAAAAGGTGGGAGAGTACCTCTGCGTGTGATGGGGAAACCTGGTCAGACTAATCGATGGGGCAAGAATAGGCGTTCTAAACTACGTGGCGTTAATGTGCAGGAGGTAATGGAATTAACAGAATAAAACTAATTGTGAGTGCCATTTTACTTGGAGTTTTGTTCAGTATCTCATCGATTTTTGTTGAAACAAAATAGTTGGTGGGATATTCCAGAAATTTATGGTTGAATACTAGTGTAGCCTTTTCTGCTCGTCTCATGACTTTATAGTACCACCCAGTAAAAAAGCGGTTATTACCCTCCCCCCCTCACACACACTCTCTAGATGCTATTACATTACTATTTTAATGTGACTTTAGGACATAGAAGTAGGTGGTGACTCCTTTGAACCATTTGAACACCCCTGAATATTTATCAGCAAGGCTGAATTTCCTCGCAGCACGTAAGTTGCTCAATGTGGAAGTGAGTACCGAAAACACACTAACCATTATGCTATTTGATGGATGGTAACCAAAATTGTGTGACATGTGTGTTATTATTCTTTATTAAGGTGGTGCCTAATTAGGGAATGTGTGTGCACATACTCAAGCTAGTGATTATTGGTATACCCAATAAGTTAAGCCTCTATTTATGGAGGTGTGATGTCCTATTTGTTTCAATTTTGTTTGGAGATGACGTGCCGGTGAATGGCTTAAACATTATGCCCCTCCCCCTCATATACAAGAAGTCTATTCGTGGAGGTATATTGACCCATTTGTATCAGTTTTATTTGAGATAAAAATATTTTATAATGAAGGCCAGTGTATAAGTTATTTATGTGACTAATAATGACTTTCCGGTGGCTGCTGTTTGGGGTGGGGGGAATGTGTATTTGTAAGCCTAGGGATAGGTTGTTGGTCTCATTAATATTGCCATTGTCTGGTGAAGGAACATGTTATTAGTTTAAGGTATACTTGCACAGGGCATGATATGCATCAGTTACATAGAATGAAGTATGTGTAGGACGTGGACTCTTGTCACATGGTAATAAGCACATGTAGCAACAGTTTAGTTATGTGAGTACAGAACAGTAATTACTTGTTGGAGTTTCCAGCTAAGGCTTGGCATAGAGATTGGAGACTGTGGTTTATGCTTTTATCACTTCATTCATCAGTAATGTCCACCAGTGTTAAGTTACTAATTCCTCTCATAATTAAGTCTTCTTAGCCTCAATATGTATACTGAAGTACAACTCCCTGATTCTTCAACTCTGATGTTTCGTATAGTAAGCTAGGTGCTGAAGAATAGCAGTTGTTGTTAACCCTCAGCGCGCATGCGCCCAGAGGGTTACAGTAGTCATCCTGTCAGTCATTCCGTCCGTCAGTCAACAGGGGATCTCGAAGATTACGGCTACCCAGGCTTTGAAAGCTACATCAAACTATAGCACTTCACAGAGTAAGTCCCTTTAATGTGCCAGAATTTTTAGTTTTGACTTAGTTTTCAAGAAAAAGCGAGTAGAATTTCAGTCCCACAATCGTACGTTACGGTAATGGGAACCGCCCCTTAAAAAACTTGCTTGTCACGTGAGCCAGCTTGCAGGTTGCAAATCACTTTTAAATAGCTAACAATTACATGGATTGAGCGTTTGGTGTTCTGTGGCATAGTTGTTGAGTGAACAAATATTTAACCTGGAAGTCTCTGGTTTAAACCCTAGTAGACGTGTTTTTTTTCTTTTTTTTTTTATCCCGTTTTTTTTTTTTTTTTTTTTCTTCTTGCCTTATTTTCCTTTTCCTACTGTTTTTATTGCTTTCCTACCTTTTCCTTTCATTTCCTCTTTCTTTTGTCCCTCTTCATTGTCTTTTTCTCTTTCCTGCCTCTCTTCATGCCACTTCTCTTTCTTTTTTTTGTTTCTACACTTTTCCTTTTCTTTATCATACTAGCTAACTAGCGCTGAGGGTTTGCACTTCAGTGCTCTAGTTATTATTGTTGTTGATGTTGTCATTTATTATTATTATTGGTGAGCAAATATGCTTGGATGTACATGTCTTTTTTGTACTTTAACTCTCACATTGCATTCACTTGGTGGTCGGTTCCTTCCCATACTCCACTGAATGTAAATCTTTTTATCAATCTTTACCTGATCATCTTAGGAAATTTAATGATTTACCCTTTTGAATTAGATTGTCTCTGACTGGTCTCACAGATCAGACCCTTTTCCCAACCTGTATGCTGAGGTGATCTGAAACTTTCACTGTACGTATTTCGTTCTTTAAAAATGTTATTAAAATTTGGTGCCTTAACATGGTTTCTACTGTCTCTAATTGTGGTTGGTTGGTTGACTTGATTATGCTGTGGTTTCGCGTACCTCCAAGCTGTTTCAGTTGTGAATATTGTTTTGCTGGCTGGAATGAAAATGCTGCAGAGTAGATAATAAGTGTTTAGAACTTGCTTCTTGTAGTAATAAATTTGATGTTGGAAAAATTCTTATGAAATTGATGGTTTCAAAACTGCATCAATAAGCTAGAAAAATATACAATTTTTCTTCAGTACAGAGTCGAGAGGCAGACCGGGACTAAAAGTGCCGAGTTACTTAAAAGTGGCATAAACCACAAATTAATTTTAAAGACTACATAATGGTCAGGTTCTCGCAATGGAGCTAACCACACCATAAGCTGTTCAAGGTAAAATAATGAATGAAACAAAATGTATATGGTCGAAGTTCCACACCCTTTCCCAGCATAGCGGTCAGGTAAAGGGTTGGTCTGCATAACTAGGTTATGTTACGGGATGCAGTTAAGTCTACAAAATTCCTGGACTTTTTTCCTATTAGATCAGTGGTGGTGGTTGGTCTTCTTGGTTATTGTGCTGTTTGACATACCCATAGGTGTCCAGAAATGCCATAAAATGTCCATCCCATCCCACGATCCCATGGGACATTCCATGGGATGTCCTTATGTTTAGTGTACAAGTGCAGCAGAGTCAAGTGATAGTGCTTGTCTAATAGACTGGGTGTATGTAATAGACAATCTAACTTAGTCAATCCTTATTTTATTTTGACTGGTGTATTTCTATCCTCTGCCTAGAACAATTCTTACCTTAGCTTTCATTTCTTGCCTGATTAGAGGTATCATTATGTTTAAAGGGCCTGTGTATTGTTCTTTGACATCAACTTCTCCAGAGGAGCTTCAAGGACCATAGCCACGCCCACCACTAATTATTTAGCCGCATCCACCACTATTGTATTAGCCTCACCCACCAGTGATTACCTTAGAGAACGCACAAATTTTTGACCCACAAATTTTAATGGATATATATGAACATCAATGAATCGTGATAGGGAGACAGTATTGTGTTACATAAAAATGCTAATGTATTGCTATTTTTTTGTTTTACAGTTACTGTATACAACCATTCAGCACCTTACCTTGGAAAGAGGTGCATTGTTCCTGATGCTACCACCACTTATTATTACCATTTATGATTAGTAATGAATTGCTGTTACCTTTGATTATGTCTTGATAAAAACTCAGTTGCACTGCTAAACTGTTCAGTCCTTACTGAACTAACTATTTAGTAGCAAAGAATACCTCTTTTCTAGCTACATAGTTACTTATCCTTATTTGAAGCCAGTTGCTTTCAATAAGAACTAGTGAAATTTTCCCGTATTCCCCTTGTGTATATGTGTTATATTGTACAATATGTAATAGTTGGTGGGAGAGTGAAGCGAACGAGACACTCTCAGGGGTAACACAATTGCAAATCGGGGATATTTGTTTATGTGTGGACGTACATATGTCATTCGTATGTTGACCCTTGTGTTTTTGTTTTTGCTTCGTGGTCTACCCCTTCCCATACCTCCACTAAACAGAACATTTTCGTTTAGCGATCCCATATCATTCAAGGAAATTAATTATTTACCCCTTCGTATTAGGTTGTTTCTGAATGATATAAGATTCACCTTGGTCTTAAAAACTTACTGTTATACTCAAGACTGTGCAGTAATTCTTTAGAACTTCATTTTTCAAAGTCGCAAAATGTTATGGTGAATGGTTACTATGGTATTGAAACCCTTTACCAGATGTAATTTTAAAAATTCGCCTTTTTTTAGTAGCTGTGAGTAGTTGTCAAAAGCTACTGGTTACTCAGATAGTCAGAATGCGATATTAGAGACTACAGAAAATACCAGTACTCAGGAAATTGAGGTAAGAAAGTGGTTCTGTACTTGTTAGTTAAAGTAAATAATGGTCACAACGACTACGCTTAGCAATCAATATTATCTAAGCAAGACTAATAGACTCTTTTGAAGTGTTTCGTTTGTGCACTGGCTCGCTCGCCCTTTGTGCTCAAGCACATCACCAGTTATATACCTATAATTGAGGTTTGTATTTATTGCAATTACTCCTGAAACATGAGAGTAAAGCTCAAGTGACGATGGGTTTGTTAATTGTAATACTAACTGATTAGCCTATGGACATAGTAGTTACCATGACAAATTTTTGTTCTTTGTAGCCATTTTTTAAGATGGAAGTGATCCAAAAAATTCTGATGACACTAATGCAGTTACGTAAAACAGCAGTTTGATTTTCAATAGCTGCGCTTTAATTATCAAAGTGACGAAATGCAAATATCTCAGAAGAAATAAAACAGAACACCGTCCAATACTATATTAACTCAGAATTAGCTTGTGGGTCCGGTCTGCTAACAGTGCGCGGATTCGCCACAGTTTCCGGAGACAGCTTATATTACGCTGCCACCAGAATTCAGCAAGAGGCCTGCGACCTCACTTCGAGTTCTTACTTAAAATCACTCAGTAAACTGAACTAAAAGTACAACACGTGGCGAGTGGGCTTATGAGACAAGTCCTCTCGCATAGCTGACCAATCACGATGCTACACAAACAAAATATCTGCAGGTGACCTGCGCACAAATGATTACACACTCAACTACTCTGCACACAAATACTCTGAATGACGCACAACACAAACATAGTTCTATTGTCTCTGTTCGTCTTCTTCCTTCTGATCTCTTCCCTCTGTCTCTCTGCTTGCTCTCTCCTCTTCCATGCTGCTCACGAATGTGGGTTGGCCCACATCTCCCCCCTCCTCCTTTGAAAGCCTGGTGTCACGGCGTTCGTCAACGCCGTGACATCTGCTCAGCTCGTCTGCAACTACGTTCAGGGTTCCAGGTCTGTATATCACCTCGAACTGGAATTCTGTCAACTTCAGAGCCCATCCGTAGACCCGTCTGTTCCGCTGCTTCCCAGAAGTCAGCCACTGCAGACCCTTATGATCTGAAAACACTTTAAACACCTTCCCGTACAAATAAAATGCAAAATGGTTGACAGCTTCAAACAATGCCAACCCCTCCAGCTCCTGGGCACTATACCGTGCCTGAGCTCCCTTTAACTGCCTTGAGAAGAAGGCCACTGGTCTCCACTCCTCCACACGCTGCACTGACAACACCGCTCCGATTCCCGTAGCACTTGCGTCGCACTCTAGACTGAAAGCATCATCCTCACAGGGAACACATAAACACACATGATCACATAATGACTTGCACAACTTACGAAACCCATCCAGCATGGCGCTAGTCCACACCACCTCCCCCGGCGAAGTCTTTGCCGTGTGTGGCGACAAGAGAGAAGACTCCCTGTGGAAACTCCGTATAAACCGTCTATAATACCCGATCAGTCCAAGGAATGCACGTAGCTGTTTCCTCGTCCTTGGTACTGGGTGATCTCTGATCGCCACAATCCTCGCCTCTGGCACACTCATATACCCTTCACCAATCACATGTCCTAAGAATTCTAACCGTCTCTTCCCAAATGCGCACTTACTCCGTTTGCAAGTAAGCCCTGCTTCCCTCAATACCTCTAACAACCGCCTCAAATGCCTCACATGCACCTCCCAACTCTCCGAAACAACCAGTATATCGTCGATATACACCTTCGCATAGTCCTCGCATCCAACCAATACACAATCCATGAGACGTTGGAAGACAGACGGAGCATTGCAAAGTCCGAACGGCATACGTCTATATTGAAATTTGCCGAACGGGCAGCTAAAACTCGTCTTCTCCCGATCTCTCTCCACTACCTCCACCTGGTGGAACCCCTTAGCTAAGTCCACCTTGGACAGTACCTTACCACTGCCCACCCTTTCAAGCATCTCTTCTAAGCCAGGGATGTAATAAGGCTCCTTAACCGTCACCTCATTGAGCCTGCGATAATCCACGCATAATCTTATGCCACCCCCCTGCTTCTTTACTGGCACCAACGGTGATGACCAGCAACTCTCGCTTCTTTCTATGATGCCACATTCCAACAGACTGTCAATCTCTGCTCTCACTGAATCCCTGATACCCATAGGCACCGAGTACGGAGACTGGCTGATAGGCCCATGGTCTCCCGTCTCTATCGACATTCTAACTCTGTCTGTGTTTCCAGGCACCTCGGAAAACACATCCCCAAACTCTCTCATGATCTCTTCTAACTCTTCCTCGACAAACCCTTCGCAATCATCCCTCAACTTGCTTCTCTCTTGACTCTCATCCTCCAACACAACATCCAACCTGTTCACCTCTTCCCTCTCCTTGAACTTCTTAATGCAGTTGACATGCACGACCTTAGCATGCTTCTCCTTCCCAACCTTTCCGATCTTATAGTTTACCTCCCCCTTTCTTTCCAACACCTTGAATGGACCTTCCCAGGAGTCAGCCAACTTGCATGACATACCTGGGATCCGATAAAATACCAACTCTCCTACCTCAAACTCTCTGACCTTACTCCCCTTGTTAAGATACCTCATCCTACCCTCCTTACTCTTGCCCATCTTCAACGCAGCACAGTCCCTCATCCTCTCCAGCCTGTCCATCAGTCCAGCAACCCAGTCGCACACGCTCCTCTCCTTCCCCTCCTGCTCGTAGATACCGTAGTATAGAGCATCCAGTGGTGTCCTCACACGGAACCCAAACACCATGTCAAAGGGGCTGAAGCCACTGTCTGAGTGCGGCATCTGTCTCAACACATATAGGGCTAGAGGGACCTGAACTACCCAATCCTCCCTCTCCTCGATGCACCTACCCAACACACTCTTGAGGGTGCCGTGCATCCTCTCTACCATGCCATTTGTCTGCGGGTGATACGGCGAAGTCCTGAGTTTTTCTATCCCCAGCAACTTGCACAGCTGACGCACCACCCTCCCGCAGAACTGCGTACCCTGATCCGAGAGCATCACCTCAGGAATAGCAGTCCTAGAGAATATTCCCCAAAGTCCTTCAGCAACGGACTTAGCAGTCACGCTTCGGAGAGCCACTGCCTCCGGCCACCTAGTTGCCATACAAACATATGTTAGTAGGAACCGACACCCCCCTCTACCTTTGGGCAACGGCCCCACCAAATCCACAGCCACACTCTCGAATGGCTCGGTCAAGATCGGCCTCTCCACTGCTGGAGCCTTCCTCGGCTTGTTCTTGTTCTTGACCTGACACACTCTGCAACTCTGACAATACCCCGCAATCTCCTTTGCCATCCCAGGCCAAAGAAAATACTTACCCACCATACGCACAACTTTCTCCCCACCTAGATGACCACTTCTCTCGTGAGCCATCTCTAATATCTTTCCTCTAAACTTTTTCGGCACCACTATCACATCCACGAATTCCTCCCAAGACACATACATTCCCCTCAACAATAAACCTTTATCCCACTTGAATCCACGCTCCTTTCTCTCTCCTAGCTCTCTCCAAGTTCTCAAACTATCGTCAGACCTCACACACTGACGGAACTCGCCCCCATCTGACCCTTCCTTCATGGGCCCCACTTCCCCAGCTAGCTTGCTGAGCTCAGACTCTGGCCCATCAATGGACACAGAGCCCAAGTCCTTAGCAATTCCTGCCATCTCCTCCTCATTCCCATCCACACTCTCCCCCAAGCTCTCTTGCATCGCTCCTTCCTCGACCTGCACGACCGAAGTGTCCAACTCGGCTCCCAAGTTCTCCTGAACAGACTCCTCCACTGTACACCACAGCTCTTCCACCTCTGCATCATCATCACACTTATCCAGCTCTGCTTCAGCCTTCGCCTGACTCCGAGTCAGCACGTTGACTTTAGCATCTCCCCCCTCTTTCCTGTCTCTGTACTGGGTTATGGCCTGTGTGTAAGCCTGTACCTCGTGTGCATCTGTCATGTTCATCGGCACAATGCTGATGACTCCCTCATCCTTTCTCTCATCTACCATGGCTATGTGCGAGCGTACTAACCCTCCAACCTCGTAAGACACCACTGTGCTCCTGTGTACTTGCTTATTCCCATGCACGTCTCCCACATGCACTTCCCCATAGTCTCTGTAACTGTCTCCCAGCAGAGCTCTGGGGACTACGCCAATGCTAGCCCCAGAGTCCACAAGCACCTGACATGGAACTCCATTCACTGTTCCCCATGCAACATTATCTTTTCTTCCCTCTACCATCAGCTTTGCTACTTTCCCTCCTTCTTTCTTGACACTCACCCCAACCTTCTTATTCGGGCAATCTGGGCTCCTGTGTCCCTGCTTACCACAAGTGTAGCAAGTAACAGGGCGAGATTCTGCAGGCTTCCTGCTGCTGTCAAACCCACGACCCTTATGACAGTCAATAGCCCTGTGGCCCTTCGCTCCACAGGAGAAGCATGTTATTCCCTCAGAACCTGCATGCTCTCTCCTCTCTGTCATGACTGGTGTTCTCTCTCCAACCCAGTCCCCCATTCTTGGCTTGTAAAAGTTACCCCTCTGCCTACCGGACATCCAGGTTTCCCAAGCATTCCTCAAGTCCTCTGCACTCCCAATCTCTTTCCCCTCCAAATACACTCTCCCAGCCTGTGGCATCACCCTCCTGGTGAATGCCGTTGCCAGTGCCACCACGCACTGCTCAAGTGTTGCACAACCCTGCAGCACCCCCCTACAAATCCTTAATATCTGCTCACAAATCTCCCCCGCCGACTTCTGCTTAACTGATTCACCCGTCACCTCAAAGAGCTGATGTCCATAGGTGAGTGAGGTTTCACCCACGGACTTCAACAAAACTCTCTTGAGCTCTGCATATTCTGTACCCTCCTCCCGTATGCTACTAACCCTAGCACACAACCTCTCGGGCAGTCTGGGAAATAGCCTTTCTGACCACCCAGCCTCCTCAACCTCTGATTCCCTCATCACCCTCTCGAACTTGTTCAGATAATCAACCAACTCTGTCCCCTCTCTGTATGACCCCATAGACTTTAACTTCTCCTGCGACAACTCTCTCCTATCCCTCCTGAGGCTTTCCTCCCGCCTCCGAGCTTCTTCTTGCTCCCTTCTCTCCCTACTTTCCCGATCTCTAGCCCTATCAGCTTCCCTACGCTGTTCCTCCTCAGCCCTCCTACGTTCACCCTCCTCTACTCGTAGCCTTTCAGCTTCTGCTGCTCTAGCTCTCTCATAGTCTCTACGTCTCTCCTCCTCTTCCCTCCTGCGCTCCCTATCCTCTGCCCTATTCCTCTCTTCCTTCTCCATCATGTATTTCAACAACACACTCAACTCGCTCTCTTCTCTTCTAGCCATCTCTTCTTCTTCTCCCCGACTCTCTTTCCCTACAACCTCTTCTGATTCCGAATCACTACCAGACCCAAGTGCACCACTCACACCGTCATCCAGGAGTTCCTCCCTGCTCTGCCTCAATTCCAAAGGTCTTGCTGGGTAGGGTGATCTCTTGCAGATGCCTGGCTTCTTAGACGGTTTATAGTCAGAATCCTCAGGTAGCAACCTCCTGCTCGACTTCTTCTTGGTCGCCACGGCTCCAACCTCTGACACGGGGAGATGAGTGTCCTCGCCTCCCTGCTGGTGAGCTGCACAGAAAAAACAACAACAACAGATAATAAAACTCAACGGAAGGGAACGTTTTACAACTCGAAATAATGCAACACAAAAAAAATAATTAGGGGTGGGTGATACACACACAATGTTAAACACAGAACTGTTAAGGATGACTCCCTGTTCAGCCTGAGTGCTCCTTCGCTGCCGAAGCCCGTCGGAATGGATTCTCACTGCCGCTGTCGCCCAGTGATGTGAAGTGACTCTCGTCTGCCGAAGCCCAAGTGTCTTGAAATTCGTTTTCTCTCCGTCCGCCTAAGCCCAGAAAGTTGTAGTCCTCTCCGTCAGCCGAAGCCCGGAGAGATGCCGCAGTACTCCTCGAGGGCGTCCTCCTTCGAAGTACGATCAGACGCAGCTGGAACGAATTCCGCCTCGCCCTAGTAGACTGATCTTCGTCTGCTTTCCCGTGAACGAATCCACAGTGAGTTCGAGTGGTCTTCTTCTAGGGAATGTCTTCCTGTCGAAGATCCCACCGCTGCCACCAGTTTCTGTGGGTCCGGTCTGCTAACAGTGCGCGGATTCGCCACAGTTTCCGGAGACAGCTTATATTACGCTGCCACCAGAATTCAGCAAGAGGCCTGCGACCTCACTTCGAGTTCTTACTTAAAATCACTCAGTAAACTGAGCTAAAGTACAACACGTGGCGAGTGGGCTTATGAGACGAGTCCTCTCGCATAGCTGACCAATCACGATGCTACACAAAATATCTGCAGGTGACCTGCGCACAAATGACTACACACTCAACTACTCTGCACACAAATACTCTGAATGACGCACAACACAAACATAGTTCTATTGTCTCTGTTCGTCTTCTTCCTTCTGATCTCTTCCCTCTGTCTCTCTGCTTGCTCTCTCCTCTTCCATGCTGCTCACGAATGTGGGCTGGCC